>Ga0209086_10002400_pt1 | contig 14630 bp, 16 predicted proteins | sample M_130207_XF_Meta_FD_187312 | JGI IMG/M metagenome (GOLD analysis project Ga0209086, IMG submission 187312) | Freshwater microbial communities from Lake Montjoie, Canada to study carbon cycling - M_130207_XF_MetaG (SPAdes) (version 2) | ecosystem: Environmental > Aquatic > Freshwater > Lake... | reverse complement strand
ATAAATACGCTGCTGCGGTTCAAGCATCTTGGGAACTTATCCAAGATTCTGGAATCAATCTTGAGTCTGAACTTGGAACCATCCTTGGGGAAAGATTGGCTCGAGGACAGGGCGCACACCTAGCGACTGGCACCGGCTCAAGCCAGCCAGCTGGCTTGGTAACGGGTTCGACTTTGGGCGCAACTCAGGCCACCAACAATGTTCTGGCTTACCAAGATTTAATCAATCTTTATCATTCCGTTGATGTTTCTTATCGACGAAATGCAAGTTGGGTCTTTCATGATAACTTCCTTGCGCTCTTGCGCGGTCTTACCGATGACGCTGGATATTTGATTTTTGGCGGGCCTAATGTTGGCGAGCCTACTACCTTGTTAGGCGCACCAATCGTTATTTGTAACGACATGGCTTCCGATATGACCACCGCAGCAGGCAAGATTGCTTTGTTCGGTGATATCTCAGCGTATAAGATTCGCGAAGTTTCCAACATCGAATTGACCAGGCAATCCGAACTTTATTCAAGTTCTGGACTCGTTGGCTGGGTGATTCATCACCGATTAGACGCAAAGCTTGCGAACGCTGGAACCAATCCAGTTAAGCACTTTGTGACCATCTAATCTGTGGTTTTGATCCTTCCTGATCACCCTAGCTTTATCCTCCTTTTGCTAGGGTGATTTCTTAAAAAGGCCTTATCATGCTGCCAACTTGGACAACAAAAATAATATCGGAGCCAGCCACCGAGCCAGTCACTTTGGCGCAAGTGAAATTGCATAGCCGTATAAGTCATTCCGAAGATGATACTTGGCTTACGATGGCAATAATTGTGGCTCGGCAGTACATTGAAAAGACTTGCGAATTAAGCTTAATCACACAAACACGCAGAACTACCTTTGCAGGCTTTCATAAGCCTTGGTTAACGCTCGCCTATGGGCCTACCATCTCGATTACCACCATTGAATACTATGACCAAGCAAACGCCTTGCAAACGCTCGCAACTTACCAAGCTGCGCTTGAATCGAATCCTTGCCTTATCGTTCCAGCGGCTGGCCAGCCTTGGCCTTCGACCATGCCCAATCGAATAGATGCGGTTAAAGTTACTTATGTCGCCGGCTACGGCGCAGCGGAGAATGTACCAGCAGCACTAAAACAAGGAATTCTTTTGCTTGTTGATTTCTGGTACTCGAATCGTTCAGCGGTTGAAATGGGTTCGCCTGGTCCAATTCCTTTTGGCGTTGATGCTCTACTAAATTTATTCGCTTCAGGAAATTACCGATGATTGATTCCGGAGTCATGCGCCATGTTTGCGTCTTAAAGAGATCGACATCTTCAGCAGATGATGTAGGCCAGCCAATTAAAACATGGAATACGCTAGAAACTTTTTGGGCTAGAGTATTAAGCTTTCCGGTAGGCGAGCAGTTAATAGGCGAGCAGACCGGCGCGTACATGAACTACACGATCACGACACGAAAAACGGCAGCGGAGCCTGGCGACAGGATCGAAACGGAAGGCCACACAATCGAAATTAAAAGCGTTGGCATTAAAGATTTTATCGATGGCATAGAAGCGACCATCGAAGGCGTAGAAAGGGTTTCGTAATGGCATCAGTTTACAAGCAAAACGGAATCACGATTGATGTTACCGAAGTTGAAAAGCTTCTGGCGAAGTTTGGAGATATCACGCCTAATCTGATGAGAAAGAGCTTACGACGCGGTTTTGCAGCGATTGGCAAGGATTTAAAGGCTGTCCAGAAAAGCCAAATCAAAGCCATTGCAGGCAAACGCAAAGCTGGAATCGGATTCAATTCAAAAGGCAGTTATATAAAAAACGGCTTAGAAAAAAGTATTACGATTAAAAGTAATGTAGACATGAAAAAAGGCAAGGCTTATCTGTTTTGCGGGCCAAAGCGAAAAGCAGCAGAACTTGGCTATCCTTCGAAATACGCTCACTTTGTAGAAGGCGGAGTTAAGCCGCACAAAATCAAAGTCAATCGAGGCCGTAACGCTGGCCGTACCTTTAATCATCCAGGCTATAAGGCAATGCCGTTTGTCGCTCCGAGTTACGAAGCCGTAAGGGCCAGAGCGCAGCGCATGATGCTTGACGCAATGGAGCAAGCTATAAAGGAATCTCTCAAATGAGTATTTCAATAGCAGTAACTACCAGGCTAAAAACAGTAGCAGCATTTGATAACAATGTATTTCCTGATAGCGCGCCTGAAGGCATTCCCTATCCTTTTTGCGTTTACAAAATGCAATCGGTAGAACGATTTTATCATCTTGATGGCACAACAAACGGATTACCAGTAGCAAACTTTCAATTTATGATATTTGGTACGAATCGAATTGCAGTTGAAAGCTTATCCGTGGAGGTTGGAAATCTTTTCAGCGGCTTTTTCGGAACAGTTTCCGGTATAAAAATTGTGAGCAGTGTTTGGAATAATCAAGAAACCAATGATGTTTTCATTGAAGGAAATGATATTCCAGTTTATAGTTATATTAATAGTCATCTTATCCAATTTGAAGAGGAGTAGGTTATGACGATAGCAGCATTTTCAGGCATGGGAACTACGGTTACGGTTGGCGGTACAACATTCAAAGCGATTTCGATTACTACGCCAGTTTTAAAGCGTGGCGCAATCGATGTAACAAATCTTTCTTCGCCAGATAATTGCAAAGAATTTGTTGCAGGGATGCTTGAAGCTGGCGATTTTTCAATGGATTTTTACTTTCCAGATAATAGCGTTGCCAAACAGGCAACGATGCTCGAAACACTCGAAGCGAACTATACGCAAGCCTTTGTAATATCTTTTCCTAATGGTGGCGGTGCCACCTTTAACGGATTCATTACCGAGTTCGCAATTGATGCAGTAGCTGCTGGCGATAACGCAGTTAAAGGAAAGCTTACTGCAAAAGTAATGGGCTTGCCTACTTATGTAGCTGATTAGTTATTATTCTAAAGGAGGTTTTTAATGGAAGTTTCTAAGGATAGTTTTTTGGCATTTGCCAAAGGCGTAGTACGAAAACAGGAAGTCGAGATCGAAGGCTATGGCAAGGTGTTTATCCGAGTCTTAAAGGCCAGAGATAGAGATAACTACGAAGGCGCAATTGCTGGAGGCGACAAGTTTAATTTTGATAACTTCAGAAGTAAACTTGTTGCTCTTTGTTTTTGTGATACTAACGGCAATCGTATTTTTTCCGATAGCGAAGTTAATTTACTTGGCGAACTGCCTGCCGATATCGTGAATAAATTGTTCACCGTAGCGCAGGAGTTAAACGGATTCACGGCAAAAGCGGTGGAGCAGGCGGAAAAAAACTAAGGGAACAGCCAGCGAAAAGATTCTTGTTTCGCTTGGCTGGACACCTTAAGAAATCCGTAGGCGAAATACTTGAAACGATGGACTCGGATGAGTTAACGGATTGGATGGCTTTTGCTAGGATCGAGCCGCTTGATGGCTACCGCACCGATATTAATTTTGCGAGTCTGCAAAGTTTGCTTGGAAATTGCAACCGAGGATCTAACCAAAAAGCTTTTACCATTGAAGATTTCTTACCGGATTATTTTAAAGAGAATAAACCGGAACAGACTTCTGAAGACATGGAAAAAAGCTTAATTGCTTGGGTCAAAGCCGCAGGCGGAGAAATTAAATAACATGGCAACATCAATTTCTAAAACGAGCGTTGCGGTTGGCATGGATGCCAGCGCCTTTAAAACAGGTGCGGATTCTCTCAAAAGCTACTTCAAAGACATTGGAGCCTCCGCAGGAAAATTAGTTGGTGTATTAGGCCTTGCAAGCCTTTCATTCGCAGGCATCAAGGCAGGCATTGAAGGCAGCTTGGGAAAAGTTATTGCATTCGAAAAAACGCAAGCAATTCTTGAAGCAATAGGCAAAACGGCAGGCGACTCCAAAGAATCCGTAGCAAATCTAGTAAGTACGCTTTCAACAATCACAGGAAGAAACGACGAGTCCGGAAAAGCCTTGGGCGACATGGCCAGAAAGATGATGTCGATTGGATTTTCCGCAGCAGAAACGGAAAAGATGGTAAGTAGTTTTTACAAGGCTGCAAAGGCTTCGCCTGCCGAAATTGGAGAAACTTACAGCACACTCGAAAAGATGGCGTTGAATCTGGATGAGTTTGGATTTGTTTCGTTGAAGCAATACAAAGCAGTTGCACAGCTCGGCATTCCGATCATGGAAATCTTAGCTAAGAAAATTTCTGAAATGAGAGGCGTTGTAGTAACTGCGGAGGATGTCGCAGCGCAGTTAAAACTTTCTCAGCAAACTGGCGGAGCAAGCGGAATAACGACACAGGAGCAATTGGTAGTTTTGGCAGGCCTGGGAGATTCTGAATTAGTCCAGGCACAGATTGCAGCAGTTGGAAACACCTTCGCCGGAGCCATGAAGAAATCAAAGGAAGAAATTTCCTTGATGTTTTTCGAGATCGGCAAGGCAATAAACGCTTTCTTTGGTGGCACAAAAACTTATGTTGCCATTTTCAAATCGATTACCGCAGGCGTAAAACTGGCGCGCGAACAAGTGGAGCTATTAACTTTAGTGTTTGCCAATAATCGGCAATGGATAGATGATTTTAAGAACGGCATCGATATTTTGGTAGTTGCCTTCTTCCGTGGCTTTGAAGTCATGGGTCAGCAGTTGATGGAATCCAAGAGGCTTGTTGGAGAATGGTTTGATACTTGGAAAAACAACAACTCTGTCGCAAGCAAACTAGACGAAGCCGCAGGCAAAACGAATATAATGACGGAACTTTTTAAAGGCTTTGGCGAATACATGACCGATTTCGCAAGCAACTTTGAAGCCATTTTTGAAGTTTGGAATGTCATCCTAGATTCGTTTGGCGATGGCGTGGAAAATGTAACGAACATCTGGGAAGGGATGTACGAAATCCTTCAAACGATTAAGACCGCTGCGCAAGTAGGATTTTTGGCGATTGCTGAAATTGGTATTAATTCCATGAATGGAATCCTCGCAGTGTTCGAGGAAATCGCAGCATTTACGCAAAAATGGATTGATAAGTTTACTTATGGATTGGCAGCAATTGCCGAGGCTTTAGGCATAGTAAATAAAGGCACGACAGACGCAGCAATGGCGCAAGATAGAGCTAGAGGTGAAGTTGGTTTTAATCTTGGCCGAATCGGAACGGAAGGCATGGCAGAAGGCCGCGCACAAATTCAGGCACAGGCCGAAGAAGAACGCCGCGCCAGAATTAGAATGTACAACGAACGAAAACTTGGATTAAACAAAGATAAGGCAGACGCAGAGAATCCAGATTTTGCCAGAGGTAAAGGCAGTGCAGCAGGCGCACAGCTCGCAGCTCCTACGCTGTTGAGCGCAGGCGGAACGGAAGAATATAAGCTAATCATGGAAAGAAACAACGCCAAACTTCAAGATGGCACTAAAGGCACAAACGACAGGCTGGACAAAGTTAACGACCACCTCGAGGTAATTGCAGGCAACAGGCCACTTGCTCCAAGAAATATTACTACTACTCTGATTGCGAGTGCTTAATAATGTCAATCACTGATGTAAAAGAAACTTTCGGCAATCGCACACTGGCTCAAGATTCCAAGTATCAAGTTACGATCAATCGACAGTTCAGAGTAATAAGCGACATCATTAATGAATTGATGGTAAATGTTACGCAGGCCGAAGGCATACCGGCAATGTTTGACGCTCATCCAGAATATGAAACTGCGGTAATGGTTGGGGCCAGCGCAAAGCAGGACAGCAGCGAACCGCGCTCTTGGCTGGTCGATTGTAATTACAGCACGAATCCAGACGCAGCGAGTCCAAGCGGAGCCGGTGGCAGCACAGAACAATCGCCAGAGGTGCAGAGCCAGCAAAAAGGCAGCGAGCCAGCGAACAGAATAGAAAATCCTTTGGAACGCCCTGCCGATATTCAATTATCCACAGGATTTCAAAGTTATGTTCTCGAAAAGAGTTTTTCACCGAATGCAACGAAAGTTTGCAACACCGCTGGCGAAATGTTCGCAACGCCTTTGATGTTTCGCTTTCCATTCCTTATCGTTAATTGCTCAAGGAATGTATTGAACTTCAATATCTCAAATCTTAATTATTATGTTGATCGCACGAATAACGCAAGCGTAACGCTTTTTGGTGGCAACACCGGCATTGCCTCAAAGACGATAGGCGCAGGCGATTTATTAATAGAGAATATTTCAGCGAATCGAGTCCTTGAAAACAATGTAAGTTATTGGCGTGTAGCGATGGTGCTTCATGTTATTGTTCCAAACTCCTGGAGCAATCTGCCGGAAAACGCTTCGCCAGGCTTTGACGCTCGGCTAAGAAATGTTGGATTTAATGCAAAGATTTCCGGAGCTAATCCAGCACTCGCGCCGATTACACCAGGCGCAAAGGTGCCTTCTGACTTAGACGAAACCGGCTATAAGCTTGGGAATGTTGATCCTATTTACCTAAAGTTTAATGTGCATCCAAGAGCAAATTTAGCTTGGGTCAATAAATTTTTATCGCTCGGAGCGTTTTAAATGGAAAATGTTTCGTTCACTTTTGAAGATGCTCAAAGAATTTCTAATACTGTTTTGGCTAACGAGCGCAGCAAATACGCCGTAAAGCCGGTAGACCTTACCAGCCAAGCCGATGAACTTGTCATAATCAATGTAACGGCAACGACAAAATACGCAGACGGAACGCAAAACGGAAACTTAAGTTATTGGGATGAAACTAATCATGTATTTGCGCAGTATGATCCAACACAAATAGTACGAGTACGAGCCGCAAACACAGCGGACACCCTTCCAACAGGCTATGTTTTCGCAAGATTCCAAGGTGTGACATCGAGGAGCGGTGTTGTAGGGCCGTTGTATATTGCTGTTGGAGCTAAATTTCCAATTACCGGAAGCGGCTCTACTTTTGAGGTAGTTACTGGCGTTGTTTGTCATACCGATGGCAGCGGTATAGGTGTGACTACTGCAAGCTTGACTACTTCCGACTTTGATGGCGCAGTTTTTAAGAACTTCCTTGGCCTAGTAGATGTGACACCGAGTAGTTTTGTTGGCAATGCCTCTAGGATTGTTATGGTGAATGAAACGGCAGACGCTTTAGAGTTTGGGCCAAACTTTTCAGGCTCACCAACCGCAGCAGACTTTCTAGGGTTGACGGACACACCGAACACTTATTCAGGAGCTAATTATAAATCAGTAACTTGCACCGCCAGCGCGGTAGTCTTTACAACTCCTAATGTGACTACTACTAAGTCAATCACAGGCGGAGGTAATCCGAACAATGCGAGCGTATTTACCACACTTCAATTAGATGGCGACATTGCAAGTCCGGACAATTACTACGCCTACAGCACAAACGGAAGCGGTGTAAAAGGCTGGTATCTTATGTCAGCAACTCCTACAGGCTTAACGGTAGGCGGCAATGTGGTAGTCAGCAGCAGAAAATCATCAGTTGCAGATGTAGCAGCGCACACCATATCCAGCGCAAATTTAGCCACGGCAACATCAACAACGCAAACAGCCATTGACAATTTAACAACGCAAGTAAACTTGCTCTTGGCCCGCATCAGGTCACACGGATTAATCGCAGGATGATATTAAATACAAGCGCATACTCAGTTCCTTTGGTGCAGGCTGGAATCACCTACAACGGAACGCTAGGGTTTTGGGAATGTGCCAGTTCTTTTTCTTTTTTTGGCAATAATAATACTATTTATGATTATTCAGTCTTCGGTAAATTAGCTTACACCAGTTCTCCCGGTGCCTATCCTGCCGGATACGACTCAGCTTTATTTTACTATGGTTTTTCCTATGTGCATTATGTGCCAAATCCTACCTCTTTAACTGCGCCAACTATCACTTTTAGATTTGGACTTGCTGCAACACTAGAAGATGCAATGGAACGGACACCAATCATTTTTGCAGATGGTGGCAGCGGAAACTTGCAGTTTAAAACTTATGGTAAGTTCACTAAGTTAGTTGCCACAGTTCCGGAATGCTGCGACTTGCCTTATTTTAATGAGCGCAATTTGTTGCTTGCGAATTACCAAGGCTCGTTTGATCCTGAAGCCCTAAACTATTACAACACCAGCTATGACAATTCGGTTGCGCTACATAATCAAATCGATCATGACAAAATAAAGAAGAGTGTAAGCTTTACCATTAGCGGAATAACGAGAAACTCTTTTCCGCCTGAACCTAATACGCCATATAATCCTAGTATTACTGTAGGACAATTAAACACCGAAATTACAGAAGTAATTGGCTGGATGAACACCGAACACACTTTATACCATAACAGTGATTCGCCAGAAATATCCTTTTGGAATAACGACACCATCTTAAAAGGGTGGCATAGGCAGCAAAGCGTGGCATCTGCTGGCTCAGTTCCATTTCTTCCAGGCGTGTTAAGCTATGTTAACGGCAGGAGCAGACCGCAAACATATCCTGCTAGGTATATAATTAATCGGTTCTCTGTAACTTATGGCGACTTAGCTGCTATCGCACCATATACTGCTGATCCAGATAAGATTTTGTACCGGCTCTCAGTGTCTGGTCAGTTTCATGTGAAACCTAATTATGTGGTAACTCAATTGTTTAACTTAACTTATGAGCTAAAAGAAAATTTTAGCACCATAACTACTGGCCATTTGTCTGGCACAAAAACACTTACATTAGTAGCTAATCCAGACTATTATTACGGCAACAATTACATTGAAAACATTCCTAGTACAATTGATGTAACCTTTTCAGGAAGCGATTATTCCGCAGAAGTTTTACCAGCTACCTTAACTTTGGTAAGTCCAGAGCAGTATTTGCAAGATCCTTGCCGAATGGCTGGAGCAATGAATACGCTTGGATCTTATTCCTATCCTTCTGGATTGGTAGCGGTTGACGGTATAACGCCAGTTGCAGGCGACCGAGTTTATATCACGACTTCCACAAGCGTTTACGCTCGCGGTGTTTGGGAAGCTTCCGCAGGATCTTGGACAAGACCTACCGATTATAATTTAAAATATAGTTATTTTGAAATTCTTGAAGGCACAAACGCAGGGAAAAAGTATTACCTAACAGAATCAATTGGCTATGTGTTTTCTCAATTCGGAATCTTTCCGAGTGAGCATAATTGGACTGTAAACAATTACACGGATGAACTTCCAAACTCTATCACTTTAAACAAGGTGGCAGGCTACAACAATTATGAGGCCGAGTTTACCACCGCAGTTAATGTAAGAAACTATATACGGCTGAAATTAACTGCTTTAGGCTTCGGATTTAGCTTTCAGCAATGGACTCAAGATTTAATCGTTACGCCATCTTTGGCTACTTATTACGAGCCATCCGATGCACGAATCGAATACTTCAATGAATCTACTGGATTGACCGATGGCAGCTTACTTTACACAGCACCAGCTACGGCAAAGATGCTTTCTAGCTATTCAGGCCTAATCACCATCCGACTTTTTAAAATGGCTGGAATGACCAACGGCAGCAGCTCGGCAAGCGAGAATAGTTTGACCGTTCAATATCTTTTGGACTGGCCGACCACCTAATTCTTTGACATCTGAAATTAAGATTGCTTAATCTCTTGCGTGGATTAGAATAACTGAATAGTAAAACACTCTCAAAAGGACTTGATATGCCAGCAGGAACTTACAATTTTTTGGCAGAACAAGGCGCAACGCTAGAGCGTACCATCCTTTACACCGACGCTGACGAGGTAGAAACCGATTTGACCGGCTTTACCGCAGCAATGCAAGTACGACCAACCGCAGCATCCGCAACCGTAATACTCGAACTTACCACCGAAAACACACGAATTACGCTTGGCGGTGCCGCTGGAACTGTGGATTTACTCGTAGACGCTGCCACGATGGAAGCACTTACGCCTGGTAAATACTTCTACGACTTAGAACTCTATACCGGATCAACGGTAATAAGGCTGATTGAAGGCACCTTCACCGTGAAGGCGGAGGTGACTCGTGCCTGATGTTGTAGTTGTCACAGAATCCGGTATCGTCACAGTTTCGCAAGGCGAGACACTTGTCACCGTGTTTGATGGCCGAGGCTTTAAAGGTGATCCAGGCGACTCCTTTGATCAGACTCTAAACACAACGGATGCGGTAGAGTTTGCTGGCCTTGTTAATAACGGCCTGACCTTTCCGACGGTAGACGGCACCGCAGGGCAAGTAATCGAAACAGACGGCGCGGGAGTCCTTTCTTTTGTTACGCCTAGTGGTGGTGACTTTCTGCCACTCGCTGGCGGTGCAATGACGGGTTCAATAACCAGCCTTGGAGCCTCGCATGATACTGAAATGGCTGGCGAGTTCTTTGGTGTTCAGTTATCTGCTGATCATACACAAGGAACGATGGTAAATTTTGATGGCTTGGACACTTATGATGGTGCAAACCATATGTTTGTTAATCCAACTGGATTAACTTTCCCTGACACCACAGTACAAACCACGGCATACATTGGCGGCGCAGGCGTTTCATCACTCACCGCAGGCACCGGCATTTCTCTTGATGTTACCACCGGCGACATTACCGTTACGAACGACGATCCAGATCAGACGGTAGTTCTTACGAACGGCACCGGCATTACAGTTACCGGAACTTACCCTTCGTTTACTATCGATTGCGATATCACGCAATACACCGACACAGACGCAAGGCTTTCACTCTCGGCTGGCACTGGAATAAGCTACGACAACGCCACCGGCATCATTACAAACGACGAACCAGACCAGACGGTTTCATTAACTGGTGGCACCGATATTTCAGTTACCGGCACCTATCCAGATTTCACGATTGATTTCGATGGGTCGACAAGTTATTTGCCTTTGTCTGGTGGCACGCTCACCGGAAATATTGTTTTCGATGGCACCAGTGGACAGTACATTGGCAAAGGCACCTTCGACACCTCGCGAAGTGGCAACTATGGCATCTCAATCGTTTGCTCGGTAGGGTACGAATTTAACTGGCAGGCTGGCTGGCTGGTAACTACGGAGCAAGCTTCGGCAACACCACGACCTCTTTACCTGGACTCACTCGCAGGCACAACGCTCCGAGCATGGGATTCTTCAAAGTCAACAGGAACGGAAGTTGATCATTTAGGAATCACTTTCGCAGATTCAACGGTACAGACCACAGCTTACACCGGAGGCGCAGGCGTTTCATCGCTTACGGCAGGCACCGGCATTTCTCTTGATGTTACCACCGGCGATATTACCGTAACAAACTCGGAGCCAGATCAAACGGTAACGCTCACGAACGGCACCGGCATTACCATCACCGGAACTTACCCTTCATTTACGATTGATTGCGATATCACGCAATACACGGACACCGACGCAAGACTCGCACTCTCGGCTGGTACCGGCATAAGCTACGATGACAGCACCGGCATTATTACAAACGATGAACCAGATCAGACGGTAACGCTCACGAACGGCACCGGCATTACCATTACCGGAACTTATCCTTCGTTTACGATTGATTGCGACATCACACAATACACGGACACAGACGCAAGGCTTTCACTCTCGGCTGGTACCGGCATAAGCTACGATGACAGCACCGGCATTATTACAAACGATGAACCAGACCAGACGGTTACTCTCACGAATGGCGCAGACATTACGATTACCGGAACTTATCCGAGTTTCACGATTGCTTACAGCGGAACCGCTGGCAGCGGAACCGTTACCACCGCAAGCGTAGTATCTGCAAACGGCTTTGCTGGTACGGTGGCAACGGACACGACAACTCCAGCGATAACAATTTCAACGAGCATCACCGGTTTGCTTAAGGGCGATGGCACCGCAATAAGTGCAGCAACTTCTGGAACGGATTACATTGCACCATCAGGGGCATTAGGAACACCTTCAAGTGGAACGCTTACTTCTTGTACTGGCTTACCAATCTCGACAGGAGTTTCTGGACTTGGTACAAGTGTTGCGACCTTCCTTGCTACACCATCATCAGCAAACTTGGCAGCAGCTTTGACTGATGGAACTGGCACAGGGGCAAATGTTTTTGCAACCAGTCCAACGCTTGTTACACCGCTACTTGGAACACCAACAAGTGGTGTAATGACAAATGTCACAGGTACAGCTTCTGGATTAACTGCTGGTAATGTAACCACCAACGCAAACTTAACTGGTCACATTACAAGCACAGGTAATGCTGCCGTTCTCGGCTCGTTTACATCGGCACAATTACTTGCAGCATTGACCGATGAAACTGGCAGCGGGCTTGCTGTTTTTGCAACCAGTCCAACGCTGACCACCCCAACAATTACCGGACTTAAAGAAACCAAAACAGCACCGACTATAGCCTCTGGTGTTCTTGCGTTAAATTGTGCCTCTGGCAATGTGTTTCATGTCTCGCTAAATGCAGCGATAACCAGCATCACCTTTAGCAACATTCCGACCACAGGAACCGCATATGGCCTCACTTTAGCCTTTACCGCAGATGGCACCGCAAGGGCTGTTACATGGCCAGCAGCAGTAAAATGGAGTGGCGGTACGGCACCAACTTTGACATCGACAAATGCAAAAGTTGACATCTTTGTACTGACCACTTGGGATGGTGGTACGAGTTGGTACAGCATGATTGGAGGCCAGAACTTCTAATGCCTATTTCACAAAAAATCATGGGTGTGAGCAGGAATGGAGGTGGCAAAAAAGCCATCTTTGGGCATGGTCAAGATAGTTCATTTACAACGGTTTCACTTACAAATCTAGTTTCGTCTATCGGCGTTGTCTCTACCGATACCACCGGCGTAGGAACACCAAGAAATAACCTTGCGGCCGCAGGATACGGCGGCGACAAAGCCTTATTCGGATATGGTTTCGGCGGTGCCGCATACTCTTCACTTACAAATCTAGTTTCGTCTACCGGCGTTGTCTCTACCGATACCACCGGCGTAGGAACAGGCAGGCAATTGCTAGCCGCCGCAAGTTATGGAACAGACAAGGCCATATTCGGATATGGTGACGATGGAACCGTGAAACTTTCACTTACAAATCTAGTTTCGTCTATCGGCGTTGTCTCTACCGACACGACAGGCGTAGGAACAGTTAGGCAGAGTTTAGCCGCCGCCGGTTATGGAACAGATAAAGCTTTATTCGGTTACGGAAACGCTGGATCTAATACCTCTATCACTAACAAAGTAAGTTCTACCGGCGTTGTCTCTACCGACACGACCGGCGTAGGAACAGTTAGGCAATTGCTAGCCGCCGCCGGTTATGGAACAGACAAGGCCATATTCGGATATGGTTCCGCTGGATCTATGACTAACAAAGTAAGTTCTACCGGCGTTGTCTCTACCGACACGACAGGCGTAGGAACAGTTAGGCAGAGTTTAGCCGCCGCCGGTTATGGAACAGATAAAGCTTTATTCGGATATGGGTCTGGCCCTGTGTCAATTACAAATCTAGTTTCGTCTATCGGCGTTGTCTCTACCGATACCACCGGCGTAGGAACACAAAGAAGGAATCTTGCAGCATCCTCATACGGAAGTTAATCAATGCCAAGCAAACTAAATTCGGAATTTAATTATCGTACACAGGTGATCGGTGAAACCGTATGGGAGAAAATCAAAACTCTCTTAGGCTTCTTAGAAGGCCGACATCGAGCAAAAGCATTGGAGGAAGTAGGAGCGAAAAAGTTTCAAGCAAAGAAAGCCAAGCTTGAACACTTGCGAAAGACCACCAACCTTGAACATGAAACGCTTGAACTTGAGGCCGAGATCATCGAAATTGAATCAGTTCAAGAAAGCCAGCGACAAGCGTATATTCTCAACCATCAAGAGATTGCCATCTTGGAAAAACTCTTGGCCGAACTTTACGAGATCGCAGAGCCAACACGCTTGGAAGGCTACACCGATGAGATGATGTTTGAACACAACGCACCAAATGAATTTACTGTTTGGGTTGCGAAAGAAATTCACGCTGAGATTCTAGCCCAAGGGCATCCGAGTCCAGCGAAAATAAGAAACGCTATGAGTTGTCCAGAGGCATGGGCAGCACTTCAAGAGATTGGCCTAGTGCCAGAAGGCACACCGATTCTTGGCAACAACGACCCATCGAACATCCAACTAATACCAAGAAACATAAGGGGTGAGCAGTGCCTAATTACGCAAAAATAAACGGTGACACAGTCCTAGAGTTTCCAAGCTATCCACACACAAACCACCCGAACACTAGCTTTGCAGAAGGCTGGACTGGTGGCGAGATTGAAGGCAGCACCTATGTGCTAGTGGAAATTGAGGACACACCGCCAACGGACTACCTGACCCAAGACACAGAAGTTGAGGCACCGAAAAAGGTGGCTGGTAAATGGAAGGTGAAAACCAAGGTCAAAGATATTTCGCCAGAAGAAAAAGCGAAACGCAAAGCGGATAAAGATCAGCGAGATAAAGATCAGAATGATAACTTTTTAAGCAAAGATGAAATTAAACAGCTACGAAAATTACTCAAGGCGCAGGGGTAAAACATGGAACCTAACATAATTACGATAGCGGAACGCCTTGGCGTTTCGTTTGCTTTCCTGACACTTATCCTATTTGGCTTTGCCAAAGCCGCTTATTGGTTTGGCGATAAAGTAATTATTCCATTGACTACTAAACACAT
>Ga0209086_10002395_pt1 | contig 14644 bp, 14 predicted proteins | sample M_130207_XF_Meta_FD_187312 | JGI IMG/M metagenome (GOLD analysis project Ga0209086, IMG submission 187312) | Freshwater microbial communities from Lake Montjoie, Canada to study carbon cycling - M_130207_XF_MetaG (SPAdes) (version 2) | ecosystem: Environmental > Aquatic > Freshwater > Lake... | reverse complement strand
GTCCGATGTCGTCGAAGCGACCGAGGCTTGAGCTGAATCCGCCTAATTTCCCCAACCCCCTGCCAACCTGTTCATGAATCCCTTCGCCACCTTCCTCGTCGGTGCCTCCATCCTTTTGATGCTGCTCGTCTATATCGGCACCGCCGTTCATAAGACCAAGCGCTGGATCGGCACGCTGCTCGTCGCACTCACTGCCTTCTCGGCCATCTACACCGCGAAAACGATGGGCCTTCAGCTCGGCATCGACCTTCAGGGCGGCAGCGAATTCATCGTACAACTCGCCCCTGGCAAGAATGACGACGGCACGCCCAAACTGGTCACCAGCAGCGATGTGCAGCAGGCGATCGCGATTCTTGAAAAACGTCTGAATCCTGATGGTCAGAAAGATCTCACCATGCAGCCAGAAGGCGCAGACCGCATCGTGATCCAAATGCCCGGCATCACCGAAGAAGAGATCAAAGGAGTGCGCGACACCATCCAGACCGTGGCGCACCTCGAGTTCCGCCGGGTGCATCCCGACAGCGCTTCGAAGCTGGAACAGATCAAGGCCCGTGGCGGCATCAAAGAACCCGGCTGGGTCGAGATGGTATACAGCGATCCCATCACTGCCAAAGACGGCACGGTCATATCCAATTCCGAACTCGTCCGTGACACCGCGGAGATCGAGGGCAAATACGTTTCTAAAGCCTTCCGCACGGTCGATGCCGAAGGCAACAAGGTCGCGCTTCAATTCGACAGCGAAGGTGCCAAGCTCTTTGACGATCTGGCGGCAGTCCATTTCCGCAACAAGATGGCCATCATCGTGGACGGCAGGATTCACTCCGCACCACAACTTAACGCCAAGCAGTTTGGCGGCAGGGCGGAAATCTCCGGCGGCGGCGGCAAGGGTTTCAGCCAGCAGGAAGCCGACACGCTGGCCACTTTGCTGAGCAATCCGTTGCAGAACCCGATGAAAATTCTCGCGGAAAGCTCGGTGTCCTCCGCCTACGGCCAGTCCTCGATTGATCAGGGCAAGTGGATCGGCATTGCCGCACTCGTCATCACCACCTGCTTCATGCTGTTCATCTACCGCCTCGCCGGCATCGTGGCGATCATCGGTCTCGTCATCAACATCGCCATCCTGTTCGGTTCCATGGCCTTGTTCGGCTTCACGCTGACCATGCCGGGCATCGCTGGTGTCGTGCTGACCATCGGCATGGCTGTGGATGCGAACGTGCTCATCTATGAACGTTTGCGTGAGGAAATGGAGGCGGGCAAGACGCTCGCGGCCGCGCTGGAGGCCGCTTACGACAAGGCTTTCTCCGCTATCGCCGACTCGAACATCACCACGCTCATCTCCGCGCTCATCCTGTTCGTCATCTCCGGCGGTCTGGTCAAAGGTTTCGCCGTCACGCTCATGATCGGTCTGATCTCCTCGATGATCGGCGCCTTGATCGTTACCCGCGTGATTTTCATGTGGGTGGTGGACAAGAACATCCTGCACAAGATTCACACGACCAAAATCATCCCAGACAAGATCTTCGACATCCTGTCCTCGGCACCGAAGTTCATCATCGCCTCGCTCGTCGTCACCGCGATCTCCTTTGGCACACTCGCCTACAAAGGCGCTGCCGGGTTCGGCATCGACTTCCGCGGCGGCAGCCGTGTGGACGTGACGCTGACCAAAGGTAAGGACATCGCCGACGCCGAGTTTGACGCCTTGTTCAAAGGTCTGAAGCAGCCGGACGGCAAGGATATCGGTAGCTACTACATCCAGCGCAAAAGCGACGCCACTGGTGCTCTCAATCTGAGCATTCGTTGTGAAGAAAAAAGCGGCCCGGTGCTCCAAAACGCCATCGGCGGCAAATGGAAGAGCGACACCGTTCTCGGCACCAGCATTGCTACCGTCGGCTCCGTGATTGGCTCCGAACTCGCCAAGCAGTCCTGCTGGGCCATGTTCGCCGCCCTGATCGCAATCTTCCTTTATTTGATGATGCGCTATGAATTCGCCTTCGCCCTCGGTGCCATCATCGCCTTGTTCCATGACGTGCTCATGGTTCCCGGTCTGTGTGTGCTCTTTGGTCAGGAACTCAGCATTATCCACGTCGGTGCGCTGCTCACCATCGCTGGTTACTCTATTAATGACACCATCGTCGTCTTCGACCGTATCCGTGAAACGATCCAGAAGGGCACGGGTGGCAGCATGCGTGACATGATGAACGAGGCCATCTGCAAAACGCTCTCTCGCACACTCCTTACCGGCCCCACCGCTCTCGCGCCGATGATCGTGCTGCTCTTCCTCGGCAATCCGGCCATGCTGGAATTCGCCATGCCGATCACCATCGGTGTGCTACTCGGCACCTACTCCTCCATCTTCATCGCCTCTCCGCTCGTGCTGTGGTATGCGAAGAAGACCGGCACCAGCCTCAAGCGCCAGGTGCTCGACGCCCAGCTTGAGCAAATGAAGGCCCAGCAAGCCATCGCTGCGGCAGCCGCTGCCGGTAGCAAGGTGTAACCAAAAGCTTCGACTCATGACGGCAAGCGATCTCACCGGTCGCTTGCCGTTTTCGTTTCAGGTATTCATCATTCTAACCGAGTCTGTGGGATGGTCAGATCCGGCGTGATTCAGCGATAGTCAGAGCCTTCGGGCAAAGGATACGCGATGAACACTGCTGATGTCGCCGGATGGCACCACAATTAACCTTGCGGCAACGTGGTCATGAAAAAGGCGGGCATTGCGGCCCGCCTTCGTGGTTGATGCATCAATTGTTCGCCGGAGGTGAATTTGCCGTTGCCGCTGGCTTCACTTCTTCCGGCGGTGCGGCTGGCGTTGCCGGAGGCGCACCAAGCGGTGGCGGCGTGGGGGCCGGCGTGGTGCCCGCAGGCGGTACTACGCCACCTTTCGGGCCGTTCGGATCATCAGGAGCGAGAGTCGTCGCCGCAGCGGCCTGTGCAGCAGCCTCTTCCGCTTTCTTCTTGGAGGCGGCCAGTTTGGCAGCGTTCGCTTTCGCCTTTTCAGCGGACTGCTTGAGGTAGGTCGCATATTCCGGGCCGCTGCCGGTGATCGTCACCGGAGTGCCGACGGAAGTATGCTCAAACAAGATCGGTGCCATCTTCGAAGGCAAGCGGATGCAGCCATGCGAGGCACGACGGCCCGGCTTCGGAATCGGGCCAATGTGCATGCCCACACCGTCACCCGTCAGACGCATGAAGTAAGTCATCTTCGCTGCTTCGAAACGTCCACCCTCAGGCAGCAGATCTCGACCCTGTTTGAAGTCTGAGTTCACCAGCTTGCCGGCCGCATCGTAGCCCTTGCCATAGAGGTTGGAGACCTTGTCTTTGATCTTCTCCAGCACCTTGAAACTGCCTGTTGGTGTCGGGAAACTAGGAATGCCACTGGCCACATAGGTCCAGCCGACCACTTCATCACCGTGGTACAGCATGGCACGCTGCGCATCCACATTGATCACCATACTCGTGATGGCCTTGCTGCCGCCCGTCCATTCACCGGGGTATTTCCATTCAGCCTTCACGGGCTCCGGCGGCGGAGCTGGTGGCTTTTTGCGGAACAACTGGCAGGAGGCCAGCAACACCGTGCCGAGAACGAGAATGGCACGCATCAAGGATAGGGGGGATTTGAATTTCACAGCGGGCCGATACTAATGGCCCTATTTCCCGCTCTCAAGTTATCGGTGGAACATTATTTTCTCTCAAGATCGAACAATTCCGCCGGGTGTGATATGAGCACGTCCGCGCCGCACTCCAGCAGTTCTGCCTCGCTACGAAAGCCCCAACGCACGCCGATGGCCTGCATGCCGCTATTCTTCGCAAACTCCATGTCGATGCCCGAATCACCCACATAGGCCATTTCATTCGTCTGCAGGCCCAAAAACGCCGCCATCTCATGCGCACCCGCCGCATCCGGCTTGCGCGGCACCTCCGCACGCTGGCCCAGAATATGATCAAACACTCCCGTGCCAAAAAAATGCTCCGTCATCGGCACGGTGAAGCGATGCGCTTTGTTCGAGATCACGCCGAGTTTCATTCCCCTGCCTTTCAACTCTGCCAGCATCGCCACGATGCCGTCATAAGGCCGCGTCTGCGCCTGCCACAGGGTGTCGTAATGCGCGCGATACTCCTCCACACAGACCTTGATTAGCTCTTCACTTCTCGCGTGTTCTGGCAGCGCCCGCTCGACGAGCTTCTCCATCCCGTCCCCCACCATCTGCTTAAACACCTCCTGCTCACAGCGCGGATAACCCCGCGCATCCAGCATGCGGTTGATCGACTCCGCGATGTCCGCGAGTGAGTCGATCAAGGTGCCGTCGAGATCAAAAATGAAGGCTTTCAGTGTGGGCATGCTTTCCCATGCCGTGAAATGCAGCGCGATCAACTTGCCAGAGCGCTCAATGCAGCGAAAAAGCCCCATGCTTACCGATTACCACACGCACACACCGCTTTGCATGCATGCCGAGGGAAATCCGGTCGATTACGCACGCCATGCGCAATCAATTGGCCTCGCGGAGATCGGCCTGTCGGACCACAACCCGATGCCGGAGTACTTTGACGACTGGCGCATGCCGCTCTCCGATCTGCCGCGCTACTTTGAGCTGGTACAGGAAGCACGTGAAGCCCTGCCTGACTTTCCTATCCGCCTCGCCCTTGAGTGCGACCACCTTGAAGGCTACCAAAAGTGGATCGACGAGACCGCTGCCATGGCAGAGTGGGATTACCTCATCGGCAGCGTGCATTACATCCATGACGGCATCGCCGTGGACGATCCGAAGCACGTCTCGCGCTGGAAGACCGCCTCGGACATCGAACACATGTGGGGCATGTATTGGAAACTCTATGAGCAGATGATTCGCACAAGGCAGTTCGACTTCCATGCGCACCCCGATCTCGCCAAACGCTTCGCCCTGCGCCCTGAAGGTGATCTACGTCCCTACTACGCGCCGGTGATCCAGGCACTTGTCGATACCAACGGCATCCTCGAAGTCAGCACCGCTGGTCTGCGCAAAGACGTCCGCGAAATCTATCCCGCACGCGAGATGCTGGAGATGGCCTTCAGCGCCAAGGTGCCCATCGTCATCAATTCCGACGCCCACAAGCCCACCGACGTCGGCGTGGACTTCGACAAGGCGCTCGAACTGGTACGCAGCGTCGGCTACACGACCACGGTACGATTTGAGAAGCGGGAGCGTAAAGAAGCGCCTCTGCCGGAGAGTTGGGAAGGCAAAGGGCAGGAGGCAACAGGCAACAGGGAAGAGGCAGGAGGCAGGAGGGAGTAGTTCATGGACTCTTTTCGCGATCTCATCGTGTGGCAGAAGGGCATGCTTCTCGTCGAGGAAACCTACCGCTGGACACGCACCTTTCCGCGAGAGGAGCTTTACGGACTGTCTGATCAGATGCGCCGTGCGGCTGTTTCTGTCCCATCCAACATAGCGGAGGGTTATGGCAGGCAGTCCACTCAAGATTACATTCGCTTCCTTCTCATCGCCCGTGGCTCTCTTTATGAACTGCGAACTCAAGCCGAGATCGCCCGTCGGCTCGGCTTTGTCAGCCAGGAGGCCTTTCAAGCTGGGGAATCTCTGATCATCGAAATCGAACGCATGCTAACCTCCCTGATCACCAAACTCCGTTCCCATGTTTGACCTTTTGCCTTTTGCCTCCTGCCTTCTGCCTTCATCATGATCTGGCACGCACGACAGCATCGAATCGAATTTCCCCGCCGCCCGCTGGTCATGGGCATCGTGAACATCAATGATGATTCGTTCTGCGGCGATGGCACACTCGATCCGACGCTGGCACTGGCTCAGGCGAAGCAACAACTCCTGGACGGTGCCGATATCATCGACATCGGTGCCGAAAGTGCGCGCACGAATCGCGGACCGATCTCGGTGGAGGAGGAAATTGCGCGACTGCTGCCCTTCATCGCGCAATGGCCCGCGCTGCATGCGAATTTCAATGCGCCGCTGCTTTCGATCAATACCTGGCGCAGCGAGGTCATTGCCGCCGTTCTACCGCATGGCGGGCACATCATCAATGACCTCAGCGCGCTTCCCGACGCAACGAATGCACGACTTTGCGCTGAACATAATGCCAGTCTGCTCATCATGCACAGCATGGGCCAGCCGAAGGTGCCGCACACGCATGTGCAGTATCCGAACATCATCGAAACGCTCGTCGATTTCTTCACGCAGAAGCTCGAACTCGCCGAAAGCGCCGGCTTGTCATACAAAAACATCCTCATCGACCCGGGCATCGACTTCGCGAAACAGCGCGATGACAATCTTTCGATCTATCGCCATCTCCGGGCGCTGCACCGCTTTGACCGACCGATTCTGCTGCCCGTCTCACGCAAAACGGTCATCGGTGATGTGCTGGGCATTCCCGCGCTCGAACGCGATGCCGGCACCATCGCCTGCATCGCTGCCGGCATGACGCGTGGTGCGCACATTTTCCGCGTTCACCACGTCAAGGCGGCCGTTCAGACAGTGAAAATGCTGTGGGCCGTTCAGCGCAGCACTTCACCTTTGGTGACATCGCCTTTGTCATCCAGCGCCATGACCTGATTGATGGTCTTGAAGCGGCCTTTGTCCTCGAAGGCCCAGACAACTTTCTTATCAGGCGTGATCTCAAAAAACTGCGCTTGCTCACCAAGGTGGCCGTGACCGAGGTAGTTGGCGAAGATCGTGTTGCCATTCGGCAGGCGATGGCAGCCAGCCATGAGGCGCAGCGTGTTGCCGGGAAGGTCGTTTTCATTGAGTTCCCACACCGTTCTGCCCGCTGGATCGATCTCGACGACCTTATGGCCGTCGCCACACGTGATGAGGAGATTTTTGTTCGCCAGTTGCACCACTTCATGCGGATCACCGGCCACGGGCACTTCACGCAGCACTTTGCCTTCGCCATCAAGTTCCACGATTTTGCTTTCGCCTTTGAAACAGACGAGGTAGTGGCCGTCGGCGGTCTTGCGTGTGCCACGAAACTGGTTGTGCAGTTTCACATCGGGCTTCGTGCCTAGTTTGATCTCCTTGGCGATCTTGCCCTCACGATTGACTTCGATGATACGGCTGGTGCCACATTCAACGATGAGCACGTTGCCGTCCGGCAATGGCTGGCAGGCATGGCACTCGACTTTTTCGGGAGCCTTGTATTCCCAGACGACTTTCTGATCACGCGTCACTTCTTTGGCGCCAGCCACATAGGCGAAGAGGATGTTTCCATTCGGCAATTGCCAGCAATCCTGCGGACTTTTGGCCTCCACCTGCCATTCAATCTCTCCCGTGGCAGAGAGAATGGTGACACGACCGCCACCATAATCACAGCAGAGGATGGGCCGTGCCGCAAACAGACTGGTGGCTGACCAAGCGCTAAAAACGACGGCGAGAAGGATGGCTGCAGGCTTCATGAAAATCAGTCTTCGCCTTCTTCATCTGCCGTGGCAACGACTGGCGTTTCCTCGGTAACATCAGCGACCGGTTCTTCGGCTACCGCTTCTTCAGCAGCAGCTTCCACTGGTTCGGTCGATGCTTCGGCATTAGGCGCAGCGGCATCAGCGGAAGCTTTTGCGGTAGGTGCTTCTGTCTTCGCGGCGGCTTCACCTTGGACGCCGAGGAAGATCATGCCGTCGCTGTATTCGATGACGTAACCTTCGTTGGCGAGCCAGCGGATGTCTTTGATGACTGCGATCTGTTCTTCGGTGGGATGCTTCGGCGCATCGGGTGCAGCAGCTTCATCCTTGGGAGGAGAAGGAACGATGGCTTCCACGAGCTTCTGCAATGGCAAGCCGTGGTTTGCTTTGAGCAACTCCACCACACGGGTAAGACGGTCGGAAAAAATAAGTCCGGCATCAATCGCCTTCGGCTTCACGCGGCAGACGAACTGCTTGCCGGCACGGCGCTTGAACAGCTTCATGCCACGGCGCTCCAGACCGGCGCCAAGCTTCTGCGAGATTTCAAACAGATGCTTTCGCGCCGCATCCACCGACTGGCGCAGCATGAGGAACAGCACATGCGCGAGCTTCTGTTTGTCGATGTTGCCATGAATGGTGGCTTCGCGCACTTCGATGACGGCGTCGTTGCCAAAGGTGCGGCGGAAATGCGCCTCCATGTCGGCACGGGAGTTAAGCGCGAGCGGTTCGCCGCCCTCCGGCACTTCGCCCTTCAGGCACACCCAGCGGCGGCCTTTGCTCATGTTTTCCTTCCACTTCGCGACGAGTTCGGGATTTGCTTCGACGCGGATGCGGCGTTTGAAGTCCTCCATCGCCATGTTTGAAAAACGCTCGCGATGCAGACGAATGACGCCGGTTTGATAGCTGTGATGGCTCGGCGGAGCGATGAGCTCACCGCTCATGCCGCACACGGCCACGGAAGTAAATTCACCCTTCGGAGCTTCGAGTTCGATTTCCTCGACACGATAAAATTCATCCTGCGCGGCGCTATGCAGCACATGCGTGAGGGCTTCGTCACGCGTCAGGAACAGGCTGCCGTCAGCCGGCACGTTGAACAGCCCCGTGGCACGCTCATCGGCACAGCGGAAGCGCACCATGAAACGATCTCCACCTGCAAGGACAAGACGTGCGGCATCGAACATGCTGAAGGCATGACCAGTCTGGCGCACATGCGCAGCGAGAGCATCGACGGCCTTATCTTCTGGGAAAATCGTGATCTGCACGTCACGTGGCATCTCCACCCACTCGCGTTGCGGTGGGCCGTTGCGATCACGATCACCAAAACGACGCGGTGGGCCACGGCGGTCATCACCGTCACGGCGTGGTGGGCCACCTTCACGCGGACGGAAACCTCCAGGGCCATCGCGACGCGGTGGTGCACCACCACCAGGACCATCTCGACGCGGCGGCGGGCCGCCAGTGCGACCACGATCACCAAAGCCACCGCCACCACGGCGATCATCACGACCTCCACGTTGCGGGCGGTCTTCGGCATCGGCATAGCGCTGCTTGATCTTTTCTTCTTTGCCAAATTCGCCCACCCAGGCCGGCATCAGTTTCAGATCGGAAAGGTCCACCAGTCCGCTGTTTGTCTGCGGCTGGTTGTCGGTGCTGGCTTCAGGTTCGGTCATACGGTCGGTCAGGAAAGGGGCCGCGACTATGCCTCGAATCAGCTTTGTCGCCAGCTTTGTTCGTGTGGCGTTTTCTTGGCTTGGCGCTATGTGAATAACTCCCATGCCCACCGAATCCATCACCTTTTTCAACCGCCTCACCCAGCGCATCGAGACCGAAGCGGTGTATGGCGAGGGCTTTTTGCGCTTTGCCTACGAGAGCAACCTCGGCGCTCTACCGCTGCATGCACTGGTCAAAAGGGCTGCCTTTTCACGCTGGTATGGCCGCCGCATGGACGCTCCGGCCAGTCGGGCCAAGATCGCTCCGTTCCTCGAAACGTATGGCGTGGACGTCAGTGAATTTGCCGACGCGCCTGACTCATACCGCACGTTCAACGAGTTCTTTTACCGCAAGCTCAAGCCCCAGGCGCGTCCCATTGCCGTCGGCGAAAACGAAATCGCCTTTCCCGCAGATGGCAGACATCTCGTGTTGCCCGATATCGCCGCGTGCGATGATTTCTTCATCAAAGGCACCCGTTTTGATCTTGACGCCTTGCTGCGTGATGCCGCGCTCGCCGAACGCTTCGCTCACGGCAGCATGCTCATCTCACGCCTGTGTCCCGTGGACTACCACCGTTTTCATTTTCCATGCGACGGCACTCCGACCACTGCGCGATTGATCAACGGCCCGCTCTATTCCGTAAGTCCCATCGCCCTGCGCCGCCGGGCCAGCATCCACTGGGAGAACAAACGCGAGATCACCCTCTTACGCACCGCGAAGCTCGGTGACGTGCTCCTGCTCGAAGTCGGTGCCACTTGCGTCGGCTCCATCGTGCAAACTTACACGCCTGATACCGCCATCCTGAAAGGCGATGAGAAAGGCTACTTCCGCTTCGGTGGCTCCTGCTTCATCACAATCTTTGAACCGGGCAAAATCCGCTTCGCCGATGATTTGATCGAGCACAGTCGCGCAGGCCGCGAGGTCTATGCACGCATGGGCGATGTCGCGGCTCACGCCCTCGGGTGAAACCGCCGGTGCACTTCTTTGAGCCGCGCCTGATCCACATGCGTGTAGATTTGCGTGGTCGAGATGTCCGCATGGCCGAGCATTTCCTGGATCACACGTAGATCAGCGCCGTTGTTCAGCAGATGTGTGGCAAAGCTGTGGCGTAGCAGATGCGGATGCATGCGCGCTGGATCAATGCCGCACAGCGCCGCACGCTCTTTAACGATCTGCTGGATGCGTGAAGTCGCGAGCAGCGTGCCGCGTTTGGAAATGAAGATGTGGCTCTGCGTTTTTGGCTTCACCAGCGCTGGGCGGCCATGCTCAAGCCAGGCGGCGATGGCTTCACGCGCGGCAACCCCCACGGGTGCGAGGCGGGTCTTCGATCCTTTACCCGTCACGCGGATCCAACCCTCTTCGAGGCTCAGATTTTCCAGCTTCGCATTCATCAGTTCCGACAAGCGCACGCCGCTGGCATAAAACAGTTCCAAGATCGCTCGATCCCGCCGGTCCAGTGGCTTCGTGCCGTTCACGGACTCGATGAGCTTTCGCACATCATTTTCATTCAACGAGTCCGGCAGATGCTTTTCCTGCCTTGGCGGCAAGATCGGGTCCGCTGGATCAAAGGCGATGTGTTTGCGTGCGGTGAGCCAACGGAAGAAAATCTTCAACGCGATCAACTCGATCCGCGCTGAAGACGCGGCGATGCCGTCTTTTTTGCGCTGAGCGAGAGAACCACTCAGGTGTTCGGTCGTCACGGCGGCTACGCTTTCCGACTGGTGCTTCATCTTGAACCACGACGCAAAAGCCTCCAGAAACCGGCGCACGAGAAGCTGGTAGTTCACGGACAAGCCGCGCTCCGTCGCCAGGTGTTGAATAAAGCCGTCGATGAGTTCTAGCACGCCCTCAGCATGCCACGGCATCGGTTGATGACAAAAAATCATTGCCCTCCGGCACGGCGGGCGGCAAAGATGCCTTATTATGGCCTCCTATAACAAAGTCATGCTCATCGGCAACCTCACCCGCGACCCAGAAGTGCGTTACACGCCCAAGGGTAGCGCCGTCTGCGACATCGGCCTCGCCGTGAACCGCGTTTACACCTCTGACAGTGGCGAAAAAGTGGAGGAAGTGACCTTTGTTGATGTGGTGCTTTGGGCCAAGATGGCCGAACTCGCCGGCAAATACCTTCACAAAGGCCGCCCGGTCTTTATCGAGGGCCGTTTGCAGATGGATTCTTGGGAAGACAAGCAAACCGGCCAGAAGCGCACTCGCATGCGCGTGGTGGGTGAGCAGATGCAATTCCTCGGCAGCCCGCAGGGTGGTGATCGTGCTCCCGCCGGTGGTGGCGATGACGAAGGCGGCTCCAGCGGTGGCGGTGGCGGTTACAATCGTCCCGCAGCCCGTCCGGCCCAGCGTCCCGCTCCTGCACAACAACGCAGCGCCCCGGCCCAGAGCAAGCCGCAGAACGACGACTTCGGCGAAGGCCCGATCACCGAAGGCATGGAAGACGACGACATTCCGTTTTGAGAACTGCCATAGGCGTTTTCATGGCGGAGTTTTTTGCTTTGTCGCTAGTAGTTCGGGCTGTAGCCCGTTCTGGTTGTTCACCATGGGCTAAAGCCCAAACTACGAACCATGAAACCAGCCATCCTCCTCGCACTTCTCGTCTGCACATCGCTGCTCGCTCAAACACCCGCGCCTGCACCCAAACCGAAAGGGCCGGTCGTTCCCACCGATGCGCAATGGCACGATGTAACAACCTGGGGCGTCGAAGGTCGTGGCTGGGAAGGTCAGGAACGGAAGCGCTGGTATGATCGTCTGCCCGCAAAGGCGGAAAAGACCGTCACTCCCGCAGTGTGGGGCCTCAGCCGTGACAGCGCAGGCATGATGGTGCGCTTCAAGACGGACGCGAAGGCGATCTTCGCGCGCTATGACCTTTCCAAAGCCGAATTAGCCAAAGTAGCGATGCCTGCGACGGGTGTCAGTGGGCTTGATCTCTATGCGCGTGATGAAAAAGGCCAGTGGCGCTGGGTTTACTGCACCAAGCCGGACAAGCAGCATGTGGAGCAGGTCATCGTGAGTGATCTCGCTCCCGGCGAACACGAATTCGCCGCCTATTTGCCGCTCTACAACGGTATCGAGAAACTCGAGATCGGCGTGCCTGCGGGCGCGAAGTTTGAAGGGCTGAAGCCGCGCGAAAAGCCCATCGTGTTTTATGGCACGTCGATCACACACGGCGCGAACGCTTCCCGCCCCGGCATGGTTCACACGGCGATTTTGGGTCGCCATTTGGATCGTCCGGTCATCAACATCGGTTTCTCCGGCAATGGCCGTATGGATGCCGCCGTGGGTGATCTCATCAACGAACTCGATGCCGCTGCTATCGTCATCGATTGTCTTCCCAACATGGGCCCCGCCGATGTCACGGCCAAATGCGTGCCGCTGGTGAAGCAACTGCGCTCCAAACACGCCACCACGCCGATCATCCTCGTCGAAGACCGCCGCTTCACGAACTCCTGGATCACGCCGAACAAAGCCAAATTCCACGACGACAATCACGCCGCGCTCAAGGCCGCGTATGAGCAGCTCAAGGCCGAAAAAGTCGCCAATCTCCACTACATCGGCGGTGATGCACTCTACGGCACCGATGCCGAAGGTTCCAATGATGCCTCCCACGGCACCGACCTTGGTTTCCTGCGTCAGGCGGAGATCTTCGAGCCCGTGCTGCGTGCGGCGCTGAAATAATCACTTCCCGATCTTATACAGCGCCTTGTCCGTGCGAAGGAACAGGGCGCTGCCATCGGCGATGGGGCTGGCCATGAGGGAGCCGTCGAGGGTGTTTTGGGAGAGGATTTTGAATTCCTTGGCGGCGGCGATGACGGTGACGACACCTTCGCGGCTGCTAAAGTAGAGTTTGCCGTCAGCGAAGATCGGCGACGCGCTGAACTTGCCGCCGATGCGTTCGCGGTAGAAGGCCTCGCCGGTTTTCACGTCCACACAGCTTACGATGCCGCCGTCATCGACGTAGAACAGCAAACCGTTGTGAAGCACGGGCGAGCACATCTTCGGCGCGTTCTTGTTGTTACGCCAAGCGACCTCGGGCGTCTTCACGCCGGCATATTTGAGCGCGATGACGGCTGATTTGCCAAAAGCGGTGCTGAAGTAGATCTGCTGGTCATCAGCGACGGGCACGGTGGACATGGAGAAGCCGAGTTCGCCATAGTGGATCTTCCACAGCTCTTTGCCGGTCTGCGGATCGTAGCCATAGATGTTGTTGGCGGCGGAGCTGACAACGACGGGCTGCCCTTTGATCGTGACAACGAGCGGCGTGCCGTAGGCTTTGCGCTGCTGCGGACGCGGGTCCATCTCGCCACTGCGGGGTGTCTTCCACGCAAGCTTGCCGGTGTTCTTATTGAAGGCGGCGATGAACTGCTGATCGCTGCCATCGAAATGCGCGATCAAGCGGTCGCCATGCAGCACGGCGGTGGAACCGGGGCCGTTTTCATGCATGACGTGCAGTTCTTCGTTCTTCCACAGCAGCTTCAACGTCTTCGTGTCGAGCGCCACGGTACCAAAGGCGCCGAAGTGTGCGTAGAGGCGGCCTTCTTCAAGGATGGGTGTCGGCGAAGCATAGCTGTTGAGTTGATGTGCCCATTGTGGGTCTTTGACGTGCAGCAGTTCGATATCGTGCAGGATTTTGCCGCTGTTACGATCCACGCAGACGGCACGCAGGCTTACCGAGGAAAGAACGACGAGCGGTTGGTCACCGGTGTTTGATGCGAGACGGCGTTTGGCTTCCTCGGGCGTTGCAGTTTTCTCAATGGCGGTGGTGAGCCAGATGTGATCGCCCCACATCACGGGCGTGGAATGTCCACGGCCGGGCAGAGCTGTCTTCCAGGCAACGTGGCTCGTCTCGCTCCATGTTTCGGGCAGGTCGGAGGCGTTGGCTTGGCCTTGAGCCGAGGGACCGCGCCATTCCGGCCAGTTACCGGCGATGCAGATGGAATGGAGGAACAGCAGCGGGAGGATGATGCGGTGAATCATGAGCGAGAAAAAACGTGACAAGTGGCGTGGAACTGTCTTTCACTTCCACCCGCCATGCGCACCACTCTTTTTCTGCTTTTTTCCACCGCTCTGCTGAACGCGCAGACACCTGCTCTCGAACAAATGATCGAGGTGCGTGGCGGCACGCTGCCAATCATCCTCACCGTGCCTCACGGTGGCACTTTGAAGCCGGAAAACATTCTGGCACGCCGCTACGGTGTGGTGGCGATGGATGCGAACACGGCTGAATTATCCGAGATGATCATCGAGGAATTAGAAAAGCTCTACGGCGGCAAGCCGCATGCGATTTTCTGCCGCCTGCATCGCTCGAAGGTCGATTGCAATCGCGAGATCAAAGAAGCTGCGCAGGGCGATGCCACGGCAGAAGCAGCGTGGCAGCGGTTTCATGACGGTGCACAGAAAGCCTGTGACAGTGTGATGAAAAAACATGGCCTGGGCCTGCTGCTGGACATTCACGGTCAGCGGCATCTCGATCCACGCGTGGAATTGGGTTATTTGGTCAATAGTGATCAATTAAAAGCCAGCGATGCC
>Ga0209086_10002394_pt1 | contig 14648 bp, 15 predicted proteins | sample M_130207_XF_Meta_FD_187312 | JGI IMG/M metagenome (GOLD analysis project Ga0209086, IMG submission 187312) | Freshwater microbial communities from Lake Montjoie, Canada to study carbon cycling - M_130207_XF_MetaG (SPAdes) (version 2) | ecosystem: Environmental > Aquatic > Freshwater > Lake... | reverse complement strand
ACGATGACGCCATCCACCTCATCGAGTGGCCTCAGCTCACGCCACAGCCCCTGCGCACGCAGTTCATCAAGCTGTGTTCCGATGTTCCAAGCGTCCATGCGTCAATCCTTCAAACGACGCTCCACCACATCATCCTTTGCCACGCCGAGAGACAATGCCTTCTCGTAATGCCGACGCGCTAATTCAATCGCCGGTGGGCGACGTTCGAGCAACATCAGCGCAAGGTTGAAATGTGCGATGCCGTAGTCCGGCCTCATATCAATGGCCTTCTCCAGCTCCGCCTCTGCTGCATCGGTCCAGCCCAGACCTTTGGCTGCAATCGCTAGATAATTGTGCGCACGTGCATCTTCCGGGTCTTCGTGAATCGCCCGGGCAAAGCACGAGATCGCCCGATAGGTATCGCCCTGCCTTAGGAGCAGTAGCCCAAGCGCCATCCAGGAAGGAGCCAGCCGGGGATTGAAGTCCACCGAATTCTCAAAGCATTCAATGGCGCGCTTTATCTCGCCCGCCTGCTGCTCGACAGAACCGAGATTTGCCCAGACGAGTGCATTACCGTCGTCCATCTCCAGCATTTCTTCATAGGCCTTTCGCGCCGTGACCCAGTCTTGTTTACCAAATGCTGTGGCCGCGCGCTCACCCAGCACTTTCGTATGCGGCGGAAGCATCCCGGTTTTGTCCATGTTGGCCGGGTTTAACTGAGCCGCTTCTTTAGTGGCGACGAACTGTCCCCCAAGCAACAAAGGCATCTTCTCAGGCCTTAGATTCAATTCCTGGCTATGACAGACTCCTGCCAAGATCACCCATGTGCTGATCCTCATTAAATTTGTGAACCTCATTTCGCAACTTTACGCGAAAACCGTCGCAGGAAAACCTCTTGCGCATGTCTTGTGAACAGGAATGTTCACCCGAACAGCCAAAACACTGCCATGTTTATCGACACTGACACCCGACTCACCGCCCGCCAGCAGGAACTGCTCGACTATCTCCGCAGCTACCAGCGCATCGAAGGCGTCATGCCCTCCACGCGTGACATCCAGCGGCACTTCGGCTTCTCGAGCCAGACCGCTGCCATGAGTCACCTCCGCGCATTGGAGAAAAAGGGCGTCATTCAACGCCACGCCCACAAGGCCCGGGCCGTCGTCTTCCCCGAAGACCTCGACCGTGCCGAAATCATCGACATTCCCGTCTTCGGCCAAATTCCCGCGGGCATGTCTGCTGCGGACATGGTGCAGCACGCTGAAAAATGCATCTCCGTCGATGTGAACACCCTCGGCATTCCGCGTACCGCGAAAAGTTTCGCGCTCAAAGTGCGTGGCGAATCCATGATCGGTGCCCTGATCGGCGATGGCGACCTCGTCATCCTTGAAATCCGCGAGCCACGCACGCGCGACATCGTCGCTGCCCTCATTGACGGCGAGACGACCTTGAAGCGTTACCTCGTCAAAGACACACACCCCTTCCTTAAGGCCGAAAACCCAGATTTCCCTGATCTTATCCCGGCCCAAGAGCTAATGATTCAAGGCGTCATGATCGGCCTCATTCGCCATGTACGGAGAGATTAGTTTACATACCGCTCACGCAGATGAGCGATGTGCCACTTCGCATCCGTCGGCTTGCCCGTGGCCTTCGCGATGATCTCCTGCGGTAGCAGTGCTCCACCGTAGGAGTGCACATTCACACGCAGCCATTTGAGCAGCGGCGCGTAGTCGCACTTCTCCAGCGCTGATGCGATTTTTTTCTGCTTCTTCGCCGTGGCGAAGAGTTGAGCCGCATTGAGGTTCCCCAGCGTGTAAGTCGCAAAGTAGCCGAGACCTCCCATGCTCCAGTGAATGTCTTGGAGGCAGCCGTGTCGGTCATCCGGCGGCGTCATGCCAAACAGTTCGCGATACTCTTCATTCCACACCTTCGGCACGTCCTTCACCGCCAGTTCGCCCTTTACCAATCGGCGCTCGATGCCAAAGCGCAGCAGGATGTGTAGATCATAAGTCGCCTCGTCCGCCTCCACACGGATGAAACTGAATTCCGAACGCAGCATTTCTTTCATAAACGCCTCCAACTTCACTTTTCGCAGATGCGGGAACAGTTCCCTCGCCCGTGGCAGCCACTTCGCCCAGAAGGTGCGGCTGCGGCCCACGTGGTTCTCCCACAGGCGGCTCTGCGACTCGTGAATGCCCAGCGACGCCGCACTGCCCGAGTACATGCCGTAATCCAGCCCCGGCAGCCCTTGTTCATACAATCCGTGCCCCGCCTCATGCAGCACGCCAAAGAGCGACGACAGAAAATCCTTCTCATCATAACGCGTCGTCAGCCGCACATCACCCGGCCCCAGCGTCGTGCAAAACGGATGCGCTGTCGTGTCGATCCGGCCCGCGCCGAAATCAAAACCAATGCTCTCGGCGATCTCGCGATTCAAAATCTGCTGCTTCTCGATTGGATACTTCCCGCGTAGCGCTCCCGGCTTCACCTTCTTCGACTTCGCCACCGCTGCGCGGGCGATTTCCGCCAGTTGCGGCTTCAGCTTTTCAAACAGCGTCGCCACCTCCCGCGTCTTCGCCCCGCGCTCATATAGATCCAGTAGCGCATCATAAGGCTCTTCCTCGTAGCCAAACAGATCCGCCTTCTTTTGCGCAATGGTGAGCACCTTCTCCAGATGCGGCGCAAACAACGCAAAATCCGACTTCCCACGTGCCTCCGCCCAAGCCGCCTTTGCATGCGCGCACACCTCGCTCTCCTCTTTCACCAGCTTTTGGGGCAGTTTTGTCGCCTTGTCGATGTCACGCCGCAAGCCGCGCACATTCGCCGCCTGTGTCGCATCCTCCGGCATCTCCGTCTCCGCCCGCTCCAGCAGCTTCAGCGTATGCTTCGAGGTCAGCAACGCATGCGCCTTCCCCGTCAGATACGACAACTGCCGCGCCCGATGATCCAGCGCCTTCTCCGGCATGTACGTCTCCTGATCCCACCCCAGCACCGCTTCGGTCGAGGTAATGAGGGCGATTTCAGATACAACTTCGCAAAGGGATTGGTAGGCGGTCATAGAGGCCGCCACAGTGACTCGCCATCGCTCAAGAGCAACCTCAAGCACCCACTGGATGCCACGTTGTCTTGAACTCGATGAGCGCCCGGATTTCCTCCGCACCTTGCATCTTATCCGCGAACCAGTCGATGGGCTCCTCAGCCTTGAGTAAGCGCACGCGCTTCACGCTTTCCGCAGCGCCGAGTCTTAGCTCTTGGCGCTCCGCTGCATTCACAGCACCGCTCAAGGCGCGCAGATGCTCATGCGTGGCAAAGGTGGGCAGCATCTCGCTGCGCTGGCCCGTGAGCAGATTCACCACGCCGCCGGGAAGATCACTGGTGGCCAGCATTTCACCCAGCAAGATGCTCGGATAAGGCTGCGTCGTGCTCGCGACGGCCACGACACTGTTGCCACTCGTGATGGCCGGTAAAATCAGCGAAAGCAGCGCCAGCAGCGGCGCATCATCCGGCGCGATGACTCCAATGATGCCCATCGGCTCCGTCACGGTGAAATTAAAGTGTGCTGAGGCCACCGGATTCACGCTGCCGAGGATCTGCTCGTATTTATCCGTCCAGCCCGCGTAATGCACCACGCGCTCGATGCTCGCAGCCACCTCGCGTGAAGCATCCGCTTTGGAACTGCCACCAAGCGCAATCGCCTCCGCCAATTCGACACCACGCGCCTCCATCATCTCCGCCAGCCGATACAAAATCTGCCCGCGATTGAAAGCCGTGCGCTTCGCCCAACCAGGCCCCGCCTTCGCCGCAGCCTCCACAGCATTGCGCAAGTCTTTGCGCGTGCATTGCGGGATATTGGCAAAGAATGCGCCAGAAGCATCGTGCAGCTCGGCCACGCGTGCGCTCTCACTGCGGATGAAAGCACCGCCGACGTAGCATTTGGGGGTCTTTGTAATGTGGAGGCGGTTAGACATAAGCAGGACTGGTAAATGACGAATGATTAAGTACGAATGACGAAATAATGACGAGGCCGATGATGAAACACTAGTCAGGGGTTTGGACACTCCCCGTGTGAATGTAATAAGCGAGCAAGAAGAGGATGACTGCGAAGCCAAACATGACGACAACCGAAAACCAAAAGGACAGAGGGTTTTTCGTGCGGGACGCAGTCCAAAAGTCTCCCTTCACTTCATTGCCAATCAAAGCATCAATGGCCGCAAAGAAGATCGACAGTCCACAACAGCTGATAAAACCGGTTCCAACCCAGCTTTTTATTCCGGCATTGGGGAAGAAAAGAAGAGCGAATGCAATCACCCCAGCCGCAGCAACCATGCTTGCGAACATCAAGAATCGAACTGGGTTCTTCATGGAGTAAGGGTTCACGCAGATTTCAGGCATGTGGCATTAGAGCTTCTTTCGTCATTCGGATTTACTCATTCGCCATTCCAGAGTGGTTCTCACACCAACTTCAAGTAATCGAGCAGCCCTTGCTTGCCGCCTTCGCGACCAAAGCCAGACTCCTTGTAGCCGCCAAAGGGGCTGGTGGGATCGAACTTGTTGTAGGTGTTGGCCCAGACGACACCAGCCTTGAGAAGCGTGCTCATTTTCAGGATGCGACTGCCTTTATCCGTCCATACGCCAGCGCTGAGGCCGAAGGCGGTGTTGTTGGCTTTCTCGACGGCTTCTTCGAGCGTGCGGAAGGTCAGGATGCTGAGCACCGGGCCAAAGATTTCCTCGCGGGCGATGCGGTGGCTCATGCTGACGCCGGAAAAGAGCGTTGGCTTGAAGTAGAAGCCCTTCGTCGGCAACCGGCAGGCGCTTTGATGCATCTCCGCACCTTCAGCGACGCCGGTCTTCACGAGTTCGGTGATCTTCGTGAGTTGCTCGCGACTGTTGATCGCTCCGAGGTCGGTGTTCTTGTCCATCGGATCGCCCACACGCAGCACAGCGATGCGGCGCTTGAGTTTCGCCAGCACTTGCTCCGCCACGCTTTCCTGCACGAGCAAGCGTGAGCCAGCGCAGCACACATGACCTTGATTGAAGAAGATGCCGTTCACGATGCCCTCCACGGCCTGATCCAGGGGCGCGTCATCAAAGACGATGTTCGCCGCCTTGCCACCGAGTTCGAGCGTCATCTTCTTCTCGGTGCCCGCCAAGGAGCGCATGATGATCTTGCCGACATCTGTGCTGCCCGTGAAAGCCACTTTCGTCGTCAGCGGATGATTGATCACCGCCGCTCCAGTCTCGCCCGCGCCGCTGACGATGTTCACCACACCATTCGGCAAGCCCGCTTCCTGACAAATCTCGCCAAACTTCAGCGCGGTGATGCTGGTGGTCTCCGCAGGCTTCAAAACGACACAATTGCCCGCCGCGAGTGCTGGCGCGATTTTCCACGCGAGCATCAGCAGCGGAAAATTCCACGGGATGACCTGCCCCACCACGCCATGCGGCGCGATTTGCCTTCCTGGGGCCAAGAACTCCAGTTTGTCCGCCCAACCCGCATGATAAAAGAAATGCGCCGCCGCCATTGGCACATCGAAGTCGCGCGATTCCTTGATTGGCTTGCCACCATCCATCGTCTCCGCCACCGCAAACTCACGCGCACGATCCTGCAACAGCCGCGCGATGCGATACAGATACTTCCCACGTTCCTTCCCAGGCATCCGCCCCCAAGTGCTCACAAACGCCCGCTGCGCCGCCGCACAGGCCGAATCCACATCCTGCGCATCCGCCAGCGCGATGTCTGCGATCTTCGTCTCATTCGCCGGATTGATCGTGGAGAAGTATTTCCCACCGTGTGGCGAAACGAACGAGCCGTTGATGAAAAGATCGTAACGCTTCTTCAACTTCGGGTCAGCCGACTCCGGCGCGGGATCAAATTCCCAAAGGTCGCCGAATACGAGTTCGCGGGTGGGATTGGTCTTCGATGTGGATTTAGAAAGCGTCTTAGCCATAAACTTTTAGGTGTGGAATAAGTGCCATCGCGACTAGATTTGAGATCAACGTTGCCACCGCGTAGGCTGCACACAAAGTAAGGACTTGATTGATGCCTCTTCTCTTCCGGAACATCACCAACGCCCCAATCATGGTTGCCACAATAACAACAAGTTGGACGCACCCGCTTGGGGTAAGCCCAGGATTCTCGCTGCCCACAGCCAAAGGAACGATGCAAAGGAGTAGGACGACAATTACCAGCACCAGTTTGTCGGCCACCGTCATAGCTATGATGAAGTTGCTCATATTGTCTAATACCCCTCTGTGGCATCGCTGAAGTTCCACGGGGCTTGATAGGTGCCTGTGCGTTCTTTTTCGAGTTGGCGGACGAGGTCGTTGAGCAAGGCGGAGGCACCGAAGCGATAGCGGCGATTGTTGAGCCATTCGTCGCCGAGGGTTTCTTTGACGGCGATAAGGAAGTGTAGCGCTTGCTTGGCCGTGCGGATGCCGCCGGCGGGTTTCATGGCGATAGGGACGCCGGTGGCGAGAAAATGGTCGCGGATGGCTTCCAACATGACCTGGTTGTTACCGAGGGTGGCGTTGGATGAAGTTTTGCCGGTGCTGGTTTTGATGAAGTCGTTCGGGCGAATCACGCGCATGGCCAAAAAACTGGCGGCACGGATGTTGTCATAGGTTTCGAGTTCGCTGACTTCGAGGATGACTTTGAGCGTCGCTTTGCCGCAGGCTTCGACCACGGCGGCGATTTCATCCTGCATCAGGCCAAATTCACCACTGAGGAAAGCACCGCGATTGATGACCATATCGATTTCATCTGCTCCATCGTTCACAGCGGCGTGGACTTCGGCGAGACGGGTTTTCAGCGGAGCCTGACCACTCGGAAATGCGGTCGCCACGGACGCGATCTTCACTTTCGTGCCGCCGACATGCTTTTTCGCGTGCTTCACCATCGCGGGATACACGCAAACAGCCGCAGTAGATGGAATGTCGCCCACATCGTGTGGCGTGAGGGCTTTCTGGCAGAGCGATGCCACCTTACCCGGCGTGTCCTTGCCTTCCAGTGTGGTCAGATCCACCATCGTCACTGCGAGGCGCAGGCCGAAGACCTTCGACTTCTTTTTGAGGCTGCGCGTGGTGTACTTCGCCACGCGCTCCTCGATGCCGACGTGATCGACGGTGCCGACCTCATCAAAGAGACGGCGGAGACTGGAGGGCGCTTTGGCGATAAGCATGGCACCGATGTTGTTCGGAGACAGGCCGCGCTGTCAAGATACCAATTTTAGCGTGTGGCAAAAATCCAGCCTGCGGCGTAATTCAGGACACTATGAGTAACATGATTCCCCAAGTCTATGACACGCCCGTTTTTCGCATGGCCTGCCAGCAGTTTGATCTGGTAGCCGATTTTTTAGATATTCCCGAAAGCTCCCGCGACCGCTTGAAGCTGCCGAAGCGCTCCGTGAGCGTTGCGATGCCGGTGCGGCGCGATGATGGCAGCACGACGGTCTTCATGGGCTACCGCGTGCAACATCATCTCACACTCGGACCCACGAAAGGTGGTGTGCGGTTTCATCCAGACGTGACGCTGGGTGAAGTGGCGGCACTGGCGATGTGGATGAGTTGGAAGTGCGCTCTTACAGGTCTGCCGTATGGCGGAGCGAAAGGCGGCGTGACGTGCAATCCGCGTGAGCTTTCCATCGGCGAACTGGAGCGCGTGACGCGGCGCTACACGCAGGAGTTGATACCGTTCATTGGTCCGCAGATCGACATCCCTGCGCCGGACATGGGCACGAATGAGCAGACGATGGCTTGGATGATGGACACGTATTCGCTGCAAACGGGCCACTGCGTGCCTGCGGTGGTCACGGGCAAGCCCGTAAGCATCGGTGGCTCGCTCGGACGACGTGAATCGACCGGACGTGGAGTGGCGTATCTCATTTCGCGTGCGATGGACACCCTCGGCATCGCCGCGAGCGGTGCGACAGCCGTGGTGCAAGGTTACGGCAACGTCGGAGCCGTGGCTGCGGCATCGCTGTCGCGCATGGGCCTCAAGATCATCGCCGTAAGCGATGCGTATGGCGGTTTGTTCAATGCCAACGGCATTGATTTGGCAAAACTCGACGAGCACGTCGCTAAAACACGCAGCATCGTCGGCTTAGATGGCGCTGAGGCGGTCACCAATGAGCAACTGCTGCTCACTCCTTGCGATATTCTCGTGCCTGCTGCGCTGGAACGTCAAATCACCGCCGATAACGCCGCGAAGATTCAGTGCCGCATCCTCGCCGAAGGTGCGAACGGCCCAACAACCCCCGAAGCGGACGCGATCATCTCGCAGCGCGACATCTTTGTGATTCCAGATATCCTTTGCAATGCCGGTGGCGTGATCGTCTCCTACTTCGAGTGGGTGCAAGATTTGCAGAGCTTCTTCTGGGATGAAGGCGAAGTGATGAGCAAGCTCTACCGCATCCTCGAGCAGTCTTTTGTGCAAACAGTGAACTTCAGCAAGAAGCGCGGTGTCAGCATGCGTTTCGCAGCCTTAAGCCTCGGCATCAAACGCGTATTTGAAGCGAAGCAGATTCGTGGGCTGTTCCCGTGAGTTTAGATCAACTCAAAATCTCCGTCGGACATTCAGGCAGCGATGACAAAAACGCGCGGCCATACGGCTTGGTGAGAATGCGGTTGTCGAGGATGGCGCAGATGCCTTTGTCGGTGGCGGTGCGGATGAGGCGGCCGACGCCTTGGCGGAGTTTGAGGATGGCCTCAGGGACGCTGTATTCGGTGAAGGCGTTGAGGCCCTGTTCTTCGAGATGCTCGATGCGTGAGGCAGTCAGCGGATGATCAGGCACGGCAAAGGGCAGGCGCGTGATGATGACGTTGCTCAGTGATTCGCCGGGAACATCGACGCCGGTCCAGAAGCTGTCGGTGCCGCAGAGAACGCTGTGGGTGTCGTTCCTGAATTCGGCGAGCATTTGATGGCGCGGCATGCCGCGGCCCTGCACGAGGAGCCGCCAGCCGCGTTTTTTGCAGTGGGCCTCGAGATTGTCGGCCAGCGAGGTCATCTGGCTGTAGCTGGTGAACAAAATGAAGGCGCGACCGACACTGAGGTCGATGAAATGAGTGATCCAGTGTTCAAGCTGGTCGAGATAGCCGGGCTCGCTGGGCTGCGGCATCTTTTTGAGCAGGTAGAGCTTCATCTGCTTCTTGAAATCGAAGGGGCTTTCGATCAAGGCGACGCGCGCGTCTTCGGCACCGACGCGGTTGCGGAAGTAGCGGAGCTTGGGGTCGTCGCCGATGCTCAGCGTGGCGCTGGTGAAGACGCAGGCCTTGTGGCTGGCGAAAAAAATCTGCCGCAGACGCGGCGCGACATCGACGGGCGCGGTGTGGAAGGAGACGATGCGGTTGTCCAGGCCGCCACGCTCGACCCAATGGACGTGGTCTTCGTTTTCTTGATCAAGGAAGGTCTTCAGGCCGACGCGGATGGCGCTGAGGCGTTTGGCGAGGTCGAGGAGTTCGAGCTTGGTGCCTTCTTTGTTGGCGGCATCGCCGGCTTTGATGGCTTTTTGGGCGAGACGTTGCAGCGGCAGGCTGAGCGTGTCTTCCACGAGGCCGGGCTCGCGAACGCGGAACTCGCGCCCCATGGCGTTGAATTTGCAACTGGCCTCGGCGGCTCGAAAAAAGGTGTCCACGCTGTCCAGGGCCATCATGACCTCACGTATGCCGTCTTTGTCGCCAACGAGCTGGAAGAAGCCCTTGCGGCTCTTAGGATTGTGCAGGCGTCCGAGTTCGAATTTGATATTCGATTCGCTGATATGGAGGCCGAAGGCCTTCGCGGCGACGTTCTCGATGGTGTGGGCCTCGTCGAGGATGACGAAGTCGCGCGGAAAGAGGAAGTTGCAGTCCTCGTTGGTGTTTTCGTCGGCAGAAGCGAGCAGCGTGAAGAACAGCGTGTGATTGAGCACGATGACATCCGCCTGCTCCATGCGCCTACGAGTGTCCTGATACCAACAACGGCTGCCGGGCGGGCAACGACGCGGTGTGCAGGCATGCGGTTCACTGCAAACGAGCGACCACACGCGAGCGCTGGGCGAGAAATCGAGATCGCTAAGTGTACCATCTTCCGTTTCGGCGACCCAGTCGAGCAAGAGGCTTAATTCCGAGGCTTCGGAGGAGGAAAAAAGATCGCCCGACTCATTAAGCGCACGTTTGAGGCGTGTGGGGCAAAGGTAGTTGCCACGGCCCTTCAAAATCTCCGCGTGAAAGTTGCCAACAAGCTGTTTAACGATGGGAATGTCCTTCGTGATGAGCTGCTCCTGCAAATTGATCGTGTGCGTGCAGATGATGGCCTTGCGCTTCTGCTCCAACGCAAACGTGACGGCCGGAACGAGGTAGGCGAGCGATTTGCCGACGCCGGTAGCGGCTTCGCAAACAAAGGCGTGATTGCCATCCAGCGCAGCACCGACGAGTTCCGCCATGCGCTGCTGCTGTGGTCGATACTCGAACTGCGGCGACTCGGCCATCTTCCCGTCGTTGGAGAAGGCGAAATGCATGCGCGGAGCCAGTGGCGGCCGTGAAATGCGGCCAGCGACTCCTTCTTCGTGATCTTCAGCGACGTGAAACATGCGGGGCGGGATAGCAGCGAGCAAAGAGCCGAGAGCAACGGCGTTTTGTAGGGCGTGTTATTTGCTGCGTTCGAACCAGACTACGCGCAGGCCGAGCTTTTCGGCGAATCGACGGCCTTCTTCAGGACCGAGGACGAGAAGGGCGGTGGCGTAGCCGTCCGCTTGAGCCGCACTGGCGTGAATGACACTGACCGATGCGAGATTATGCTCAATGGAGCGTCCGGTGCGAGGATCGAGAATGTGGGAGCGCAGTTTGCCGTCGGCTGTGAAGTTTTGGCGATAAACACCGCTGGTGGCGATGGACTGGTCTTTGAGAAGCAATGTCTGCGCGGCTTCTCCAGGCGGTGCGGAAGGTGTTTGGATGCCAACTCGCCATTCGCCGCGTGCGAGAACTTCGCCGCCGATTTCGAGGAGGAAATGGTTTCCGAGTTGCTGGGCTATTTTGTCCAAGGCCCAACCTTCGGCGACGGCACTGGCGTTGACACGGAGTTGCGGGATGTCTTTGCGCAAAGCGGGAGGATCGTTGCGGACATGAAGATGTTGCCAACCGCAGTTGGCTTTGGTCGCAGCGATTTCGGCTTCGGCGGGCGGTGAATCGCGTTTCCCAGTGGCTCCGAAGCCCCAAAGATCGACCAACGGTGCAATGGTGATGTCGAGGGCATGATCGGTGTCGTGGCCGATCTGTTGAGCTAGTTCGACGACTTCGATGAGTTCGGCTGGAACGGTGATCCAGTCGGTGCTCGTTGATGCATTGAAGCGCGAAAGCGCGGAATCAGGTCGCCAGTGACTCAGGATAGCTTCCCAAGAGTCGAACTGCTGCTGGAGGTCGATTTGACGAATCGATTTGCTGTCGGCATCAGCCCGCAGGCTCCAAGTTGTGCCCATGGTGCGTCCGCTCATCGTGATGAGGAGGTCATCACGCTTGCAGCAGCAGAGAAGCAGGATCAGAAAGACAAAACGCATGGATGCGAGAAAGTGGCGAGGCCTTTCGTTTCAGCCATTACCATGATGCCTCCGCCTATCTCTCGTCGTCGCGCCATTCAAACGCTGTTTTGCTCATCGGCAGCTTTCGCTTTGAATTTGAGGCCAGATCGAGCGGCGGCGGAAATCGCCAAAGACGCGATGCATCTTCTGATGATCGGTGATTACGGCACGGGCGGAGCGGATCAGTTGAAGGTTTCGCAGGCAATGCAGAAGTTTGTGGCGGGGAGTGGCGTGAAACCAACGGGCTTATGGATGCTGGGTGATAATTTTTACAGCCTTGATAAAGCTGGCTTCAGTACGGAATCGAAACGCTGGACGAAGGAAATCGAAGAGATGTATCCAGCGAGCGTGTTTCCAGGCCCGATGTGGGCGGTGCTGGGAAATCATGACTACCATGACAATCCAGGTGGGGAAAAGGTGCAGATGGCGTATGCGCAGAAGCCAGGCGTGCGGTGGAAGATGCCTTCAAAATGGTATCGCTTCGATCTGGGTCCGCAGGACAAGCCGCTGGTGACATTCATCTGCCTAGACAGCAATTTGCCGGCAGTTTCGGGTGCACCGGATAAAAAGACGAAGAAGGCCCGAGGTTCGCTGACAGCAGCAGAGGAGAAAGAGCAACTCGCGTGGCTGAAAGCCGAACTGGCGAAGCCGCGTGCGCCATTCACGATCGCCGTGGCACATCATCCGCTCTACTCGAATGGAGATCATGGGGACACGAAGGCGCTGATCGCACAATGGGAACCGCTGTTTCAGGAGCACAAAGTTCATGCCTATGTCTGTGGTCACGATCACGACCTACAGCATTTGGAAATGAAGGGACTTTTCACCACGCATCTGCTGTCAGGCGGTGGCGGGGCGAAGACTCGCAAGCTCGAAGGCAAACATGAGGTGCCGTTCGGTAAGGACGTTCACGGATTCACTCATCTGCAAATCACGGCAGACACGCTGACCTTCACGCATCACAGCGCCGATGGTGCGGCACTGCACACGGTCGCCAAGAAACAGGATGGCAGTTTCCAGGTCGGCTAAGAATCACTTGTAGCCGGTGACGATGGCGCAGGGCACGTCCTTGCGCTTTCCTTGATCCGTCTCGTGAATGGCGATCATGTAAACGCCGGTTTTCTTCGGTTTATAAAACAGCACGAGGCCCCAACCGTCGAGCACGGGGAGAATTTCGCCAGCCGGCTTGCCTTCGAGATCGAGTACCGCGGCCGTGATGTGAACGCCTGATTTGCGCGGAACGGCGATGCAGAAGCAATACTCGTTCCCCTTATAGAGCTGCATGCGCAGGGCCTTGCCGACTTTGGGTTCGAGTTCCTTCAGCCACGTCTCAGCGCGAATATTGAAGTCTTCTTTCTCCTGGTCGTAGGCCAGGGCCTGGGCGGAGGCTTCGGCGTCCTCCTTGTCACCGGCCAGCAGCCGTGCATTTGGCGTGAGCAACGTCAAAACTAACAAGGCGGAGAAAATGAGGAAAGAGGAGGGTGAGCGCATGGCACAGGAGTCTGAGAAATTAACTCTCACACGCGAACATAGCCGTTGCATCAGGAAAATCCCAAGTTTCTGTTCCACCATTCGTGCCTACCCTAGTGTTGCGCGGAAAAATCACCCCCTCACCCCAGCAATTACATGGCCTCGGTAGTTTTTTACATGGAGGACGGCACTACGCTCGTCCACAAAATCGAGAACGATGTCACCACTATCGGGCGACACCCAGAAAGCATCGTGGTGCTCACCTGCCCCTCATCTTCTGGACGCCATGCCGTCGTCAAAAAGGACGGCAGTTCGTATTACGTACAGGATCTTGGCTCCAGCAACGGCACCCGCATCAACGGCGCAGAAATCGAGGAAGCATTGCTAAAGGACGGCGACCGCGTCGGTTTCGGTGATGTACAGGCCGTCTTTTATGCGGGTGACCCGCCAAAGGTGCTGGAAGAAAAGCCCGTTGCCGCCCCGCGCTCCTCAGCCAAATCCCTCCCCACCCCCGCAGCCAATCTCAACGACGAGCCAAAGAAACCAAGCGATAAGCCAGCCAACCGGGCGCTGAGTCCGGTGCGGAGAGCGTATGGCAAAACTTCTTCCTCCAGCAGCTACCCGGATACGACCGAGTCTGGCTGCATGACCGGCATCATCGTCACCGGCCTGTTTGTGATCGCTTTCGTAGTAGGAATGGCCATGCGCCACTCAAAAGAAATGAATGGCAACATTCTCACTGATACGCTCGACAAAATCACTGGCGGCATGCCGAAGATCAAGATCGAGCGGAAAGAGGAGTAGTTTCCGTCAGAGGGATTTCTTATAGCCGTCGCACCTGCTGTGCCATCCGGCCAGCCAGCGCTGCTCATTGCGCTCCGGCGGCGCATTTGCCACGCGACGGCTCAGCACGCGTTTGGCAGCAGCGGCAAATTGCACATTACAAGCAACCGCACTGCTCGGTGTTTGACCCATTTCAATGAGCACCTGTAGCAGGCCCCAGCCTTGCCCCTGATAGCGCTCCTTCGTGCTGGTGCCCTCGCCTTTGAAGTTCACATAGTCGATCAGGCAAAACATGCCTTCTGGTGTCGTTGTGAGTGATTGGAAGCCAAACTTCAACCACTCGCGTGTTTCAGCCGGAGCCGCTGCCACTATCTTCGGCAGCGCACGTTCCATTCTTACCATGATGAATTCCGTCTGTTGCCGCACCGTTTGGCTCAATAGCACACGCAGCTCTTTCTGCCGCACGCCATTTCTGTCAGCCTCGAAAGCCGCCTTAGTCGGCCATGGGCAGGCACCCTTCATCCAAGCCGGAATTGGCAGACCATTCGATCCCAAAAAAGCCACCAATGGCGGAAAACTCTCTTCAAATGGCCCGCTTTGGCCCTTGGGATACCAGATGAAATGGCCGATGCCCAGCGAGGCAAAAGCCTCCCCCGCGTTCCAACTCGTTAGCCCAGCCACCGTGCCACTGCACTCGTTCTGCCAAATTCGCTGACCTACGCGGTCGATTAGAGCGGCAGAAAGCCGTACACCACTACCGCCGACCGAGGATGGAGCGGCGGCGCAGCTGTTCAAACTGCACAAAACCACTGCCATCAGACTTAAATGTTTGAGGTAATGCCACGTTGTCATATTTTAGAAATCTGGTTCTTC
>Ga0209086_10002392_pt1 | contig 14655 bp, 15 predicted proteins | sample M_130207_XF_Meta_FD_187312 | JGI IMG/M metagenome (GOLD analysis project Ga0209086, IMG submission 187312) | Freshwater microbial communities from Lake Montjoie, Canada to study carbon cycling - M_130207_XF_MetaG (SPAdes) (version 2) | ecosystem: Environmental > Aquatic > Freshwater > Lake... | reverse complement strand
TGGAAAGAGGGCTTCACGCCTTGGCCATCGAAATTTTGCAAGACTGGCCAAATGCTTGACCCCCAACCCTTTAAGCATTTGACTTTCCCCATGAACCGTTTACGATCAATCGGACCTTATCCCCTTTAGAGAATGACATGAAAAACCATCTGCAAATCGCCTTGATGCTCACCTTGGGCGCGGCCCTCACCTCCTCCTATGCCCAAAACGTGGCCATTGTGAACGGCAAAGCAGTTCCAAAGGCCAGAGTCGAGGCCTTGGCTCAACAAGTTGCGCGCTCAGGACGCCCTGTGACGCCAGAAGTTGAAAACCAGATCAAAGACGAGGTGATTGCAAGAGAAGTCTTCATGCAAGAAGCGCAAAAGAAAGGGCTTGATGCAACCGATGATTACCGCACTCAGTTGGAGATTGCGCGGCAAACCATTTTGATTCGCGAGTTGTTCTCAGAGTTCCAAAAAAACAACCCCGTGACAGACGCCGACATCAAGGCTGAATTTGATAAGTTTGCCTCTGCCAACTCTGGCAAAGAGTACCGAGCTCGGCATATTTTGGTTGAAAAAGAAGACCAAGCCAAGGCCATCATTGCCAGCATCAAAAAGGGTCAAAAGTTTGAAGAGATTGCCAAAAAACAATCCAAAGATCCTGGCTCAGGTGCCAATGGCGGAGACTTGGATTGGGCCTCACCTGGCAACTTTGTCAAAGAATTCTCAGAAGCCATGATGGGTTTGAAAAAGGGCCAAATGACCGAAGCGGCTGTGAAAACACAATTTGGCTATCACATCATTCGTTTGGATGACACGCGTGAGGCTCAATTGCCCAAGTTTGATGAAGTCAAGCCCCAAATTGCGCAGCAATTGACGCAAACCAAAATGAACAACTATCAACAAGAGTTAAGAGGCAAAGCCAAGGTCGAATAAGCCCCCCCTGAGAAATTTTGATCGACAAAAACCTCGCTTGACCTTTTGGACAGCGAGGTTTTTTTAGGGGGGCTCTCTCGCCGCATCTGTTCCCCATCTACGCCGCAAAGCGATACAAGGATTTGATCAAGGAGATCGCATCATGAAGGGTCAAGCATTCACCAGCGTTTGGGATGCCATCGAGGACACCCCACAGGCCTCTGCCAGCATGAGGGCGCGCTCCACTTTGCTTATGGAGTTGGCAAATGTCATTCAAAAGTGCGGCATGGCCCAAGCCGAGGCGGCAGAGTTGTTCGGTGTGACACAGCCACGTGTTTCTGAGCTGATGCGAGGCAAGATTGACCTCTTTTCATTGGACACGCTTATGAACATGGCATCTACTGCTGGGATGTCGCCAGTCGTTAAGTTGTCCAAGCCGAAAGCGTTATCCGTTCGCTGCAACATAAAGAAGCAAGTGGCGTTGGCAGGCTGATGTTGCTAAGAAATTTAATCACCCTTCTGAGGTAAATCGGTTCGATTGAGACCCGGCCATGGCCATGGCCATGGGCTTTGTTGTTCCATGCTGGACAAGCAAAGACTACCCAACCACCCTCGGGCCTTCGGCGTTGAATCAGAAAAACCCCCAAACCCCCAGAGCCATCCAAAGTGGGGTAGCTTACCCCTCTTGCAGCCGTGTTGAGAACAAGGACGCTTTTTCAATTTCAATTCACAAACCGTCTGGCGTTTCTCCAGATCTCAAACCACGGGGTCTTGTCTTCTTTCGTGTCATGCAAGGAGCTCTTGGAGGGCCTCCAGCTCAATTGCATTTCTCTAAAGACGCGCTCAGGGTGCGGCATCATGGCCGTGAAGCGGCCATCAGCGGTCGTCACTGCGGTGAGGCCTTGCTCGCTTCCATTGGGGTTGGCTGGATAGTCGTGGGTGGCTTGGCCCAAGCCATTCACAAAGCGCATGACACGCGAGATCTGGGAGGCGTCACCTTGGGAGCTGAAGTTGGCATAGCCCTCACCATGGGCCACAGCAATGGGGTAGCGAAGTCCCTCAAGGCCTTCAAAGAAAATGCTCTTTGAAGGCAAGACCTCAACCATTGACAAGCGTGCCTCAAAGCGCTCGCTTTTGTTTTGCGTAAACCTGGGCCAATGCTGTGCTTGGGGAATCAGGTGCGCGATTTCAGCAAACATTTGACAGCCATTGCAAACGCCCAAACCAAAGGTGTCTTTGCGCTCAAAGAAGGATTTAAATTCCTCCAACAAAGAGGCATTAAAGCGGATGCTTTTGGCCCACCCAATGCCTGCTCCCAAGGTGTCTCCATAGCTAAAGCCTCCGCACGCGACCAGCCCGCTAAAGTGCGAGAGAGAGGTGCGTTGGGTTTGCAAGTCGCTCATGTGAACGTCAAAGGCATCAAACCCCGCTTGATCAAAGGCATAGGCCATCTCCACGTGAGAGTTGACCCCTTGCTCGCGCAAAACAGCAATCTTTGGCCGCGTGAGCATTAAGCTTGCACTCGCACTCGTATGCATGCGTGCCCGCACACTTTGCGGCACGTGGGCATGCAGCACATGGCTGTGCTCTTGTCCCAAGGAGGCGTGCTCTTGGTTGGCCGCGTCGGGATGGTCTCTGAGTTGCGAGATTTTCCAACTGAGGGTGTCCCACACGAGCACCAAATCACTCACCAAGGCGTTGAAGATTTCTTTCGTGTCTCGCCAAATGCTAAGCCTGGCTTGAGCTTCATGGCGCACTTTGCCAATGAAGTGACTGTGTTTAGACAATCCGTGCGCTCTGAGGGTCTGCATCACCTGGTCTCTGTCCTCGGTCTTGACTTGGATGACCACACCCAGCTCCTCAGAAAACAAGGCCTTGAGCGTCAACTCTTCTCGCCGCACGCTCACCTGTGAGGCCCAATTCTTGGAGTCTCCGTGATCGGCAAAGGAGTTCTGAATGCCGTCCCCTTCAGTGACCAAGATGTCGACATTTAAGCTCACCCCCAAGCCCGACGCAAAGGCCATCTCGCACACGGTGGTGAGCAGTCCCCCATCGCTCACGTCGTGATAGCTCAAAATCTGTCCCTTTGCTCTGAGGGAGTTGATGGCTTGCACCAAAGAGACCACATCCTTGGGGTCTTCAAGGTCGGGGGTTCCCTCGACGTTTTGCTCCAGAATCTGGCTCAAAATGCTCCCACCCATGCGCTTGAGGCCTCGCCCGAGATCAATCAAAATCAAGGTCGTGTCCTCAGGCGCCGCACTCAACTCAGGGGTCAAATTGCCACGCACATCGTCTAGCGTGCAAAAGGCGCTCACAATCAAACTCACTGGGGAGGTGACACTCACGCTTTGTTGGCCTTGGGTGTCTAGCCACTGCGTTCTCATGGACAAAGAGTCTTTGCCCACGGGAATGGAGATGCCCAGGGCAGGACACAACTCCAGGCCCACGGCCTTGACCGTGTCAAAAAGAGCCGCGTCTTCGCCCTCTTGCCCGCAGGCGGCCATCCAATTGGCTGACAACTTGACGCGCTTGAGATCAATCGGTGCGGCCAATAAATTGGTGATGGCTTCGGCCACGGCCATGCGACCCGAGGCTTGTGGGTTCGTGCTGGCAAGAGGCGTTCTCTCGCCCATGCTCATGGCCTCTCCCGAAAAGCCCTCAAAGTCGCTCATCGTGATGGCGCAATCGGCAACGGGAATTTGTCTGGCGCCCACCATTTGGTCGCGGTGCGTGAGACCTCCCACGGTGCGGTCTCCAATGGTGATTAAAAAGCGTTTAGAAGAGACGCTTGGATGCGAGAGCACTTGGATCACCGCCTCTTGCAGGTTCAGCGCGCCCATGTCAAAGGATTGGCCCGTGGTGATTTTTCGTTGGACGTCGCGATGCATTTTGGGCGGTTTGCCCAAAAGGACCTCCATGGGCATGTCCACACAAGCGGCGTTCTTGGGGTCTTTGACCACCAATCGCCGCTCATCGGTGGTTTGACCAATCACGGCATAGGGACAACGCTCGCGAGCACAAATGTCTCCAAACATCTCGAGCATGCTCGGTTTGATTGCCATGACATAACGCTCTTGGCTTTCATTGGACCAAATCTCTTTGGCCGACATGCCTTGCGCTAGGAGCTCAATTCTCTCCAAATGAAAGACGGCCCCTTTGAGCGCGTCATTGACCAGTTCAGGAAACGCGTTGGACAAGCCACCTGCGCCCACATCGTGAATGGCCAAAATCGGAGACGCTTGGCCCATCATGGCGCATTGGTTGATCACCTCTTGGGCGCGTCTTTGAATCTCTGGGTTGCCTCGTTGCACCGAATCAAAGTCCAGGGCTTGGTCATTCGTGCCACTGCTCATGGAACTTGCTGCACCCCCGCCTAAACCAATGCGCATGCCTGGCCCCCCGATTTGGACCAACAAGGACCCCGTGGCAAAGAGCTCCTTTTTGACCAAGTTGGCGTCAATCGTGCCTAGTCCACCCGCGATCATGATGGGCTTGTGGTAGCCCCTTTGAGTGGAGTCGATCAGTTGCTCGTACTCTCTAAAAAAGCCCAACAAGTTGGGTCGACCAAATTCGTTGTTAAAGGCCGCACCGCCCAAGGGGCCCTCGATCATGATTTGAAGGGGTGTTGCCAGGTGAGGTGCGGCTGGCAGCTTGGAGTCCCAGAGTTTGGAGGTCATAAAGCCCGTCAACGCCGCCTTGGGCTTGGAGCCCCGCCCTGTGGCCCCCTCGTCTCGGATTTCACCACCTGCACCCGTTGCAGCTCCCGCAAAGGGGGAAATCGCTGTTGGGTGGTTGTGCGTCTCTACTTTCATCAACACATGGGTGAGTTGGTGTTGGCCTTTGTACTGCGGTGAGCCAAGCGTTGGCAAGGGCGTTGCAAGAGAGCCTTTAAAGCAAGCTTGAAAGCTCAAGGACTCGTGCCCTTGCATGACCGATGCATTGTCAGAGTAGGCCACCACCGTTCCCTCGGGGTGGCGTTGGTGGGTGTGTCGGATCATTCCAAAGAGGGTCTGCGCTTGGGGCTCGCCATCGATGGTGAACTGCGCATTGAAGATCTTGTGGCGACAATGCTCGCTGTTGGCTTGAGCGAACATCATGAGTTCGACCTCTGTGGGGTCGCGTCCAAGCTCTTTGAACGCATGAACCAAGTACTCGATCTCATCGCTGGCCAATGCCCAGCCGTATTGCGCATTGGCCATCTCCAAGGCCACTTGTCCCTGACTCAGGATGGGAATGCTTAGAGTGGCGGGCGACGCAAGTTGTTGAAAACACCCCTCAATGTCACTGGCTTGGGTGAGCACACTTTGGGTCATGGGGTCGTGGATTTTTTGGATCACCCGCCTTGCATGAGGCCAGCCTTGAGCAAGGGTTTGGCCCGCAGACACGGGGGACTTTTTAAAACGCAACCGATAGGTGGTGAAACGTTCAATTCTTTGGACATCAAAGCCACAGTTTTTGGCAATGTCGCTGGCCTTGGAGGACCAAGGCGAGACGGTACCCACGCGAGGACAGACCCAAAGTTCATGGGCAAAGCGGGATTGAAAATGCGCTGAGCGGTGCTCGAGTGCTTGGGCGTTCAGCAACTGGGCCAAGGCGGCTTTGAGGGCCGCGTTGGGCTCGCGCTGGGACAAGACCCAATCGGTGCTGCCCACTTCAAGCGCCAAGATATGGGGATCGATCTCTTGCAGCTCTTGCAAGCGTTGGAGGCGACGGTATGGCGACAAGGCTTGATCTTCGCTCAAGCTCTCAAAGGCAAATAGGTGGTGCGTCAAAAGGGGCCTCAAAAGAAATGAAAAAAAGCGCAGGAGAAAAGGGGCAAGATCTCTTGTAAGCGATCACGAGCTTCAAAGCCGACAAAAAGGAGCTCAAAAACGATGAAAAACCGATCATGCAGCAAACACTTTGAGTCCTTTGGCTTGATCCCTTTGCCTTCTCACAGACCCATTTTATCGCATTGGCACCGTTGCCTTGAGAGAAAAAAAGTTCTCCCAAAGTTCAAATTGTCTATTTCCACTTGCCAAAAAGGGCCTTCAAGCCTGAGATAATGAGGCAATGGCAATTACATTCAAAGATCAAAACGGCATTGAGGGCATGAGAGTTGCAGGACGCCTTGCCTCAGAAGTGTTGGACTATTTGGCACCCCACGTGGTGCCTGGGGTCACGACCAATCAACTAGACCAATTGGCGCATGACTTCATCACCCAAGTGCAAGCTGCGATTCCAGCCCCCTTGAACTACGCGCCAAGTGGCTATACCCCCTACCCCAAGTCGATTTGCACGTCCATCAACCACCAAGTGTGTCATGGCATTCCCAATGAAAAGGCGCTTAAAAAGGGCGACATTGTCAACATCGACATCACCGTGATCAAAGACGGCTGGCACGGGGACACGAGCCGCATGTTCTCGGTGGGCGAGAGCTCCATTGCGGCCAAGCGTCTGTGCCAATACACCTACGAGGCCATGTGGCACGGCATTGTGAAGGTCAAACCCGGCGTGTACTTGGGAGACATTGGATTTGCCATTCAAAAATTCGCTGAAAGCAATGGTTTTTCTGTCGTTCGAGAGTTCTGCGGTCATGGCATTGGGTTGAATTTTCATGAAGAACCTCAAGTCTTGCATTATGGGCGCCCAGGCACCTTGGAGGTGCTGCAAGAAGGCATGACATTCACCATCGAGCCCATGATCAACGCGGGCAAGCGAGACATCAAGGAGCTTGGGGACGGGTGGACCATCGTCACCAGGGACCATTCTTTGTCGGCTCAATGGGAGCACACCATCTTGGTCACGCCCACTGGTTTTGAGGTGCTCACCTTGTCCGATCAGTACCCGCCCTTGCCCTCCTTTGTCACGACCACCAAGTGCTAGCTGCCTAGAAGTTTATAGGACCCCACCTTTTGATGAACGCGCCTACAGCCTACAAAGCCAACAAAACGAAATTCCTCGATGCGTTAAGGCAACAAGCCCATTTGAGATCATCGGTGGTGGTGAAAAAGGCTTTGCAAGACTTGGCCAAATTGACCGATGAGACCTTGCGCGATTTGTGGGCTCAGTGCGATTTGGGTGAGACGCTCTCGTTGGTGGCCGTTGGGGGCTATGGTCGGGGTGAGTTGTTTCCCTATTCGGATGTGGATGTCTTGGTGTTGCTGCCCAATGGGCTTGAGAGCGCGCTTGAAAACGCGGCGCATCAAGAGACCCTCACTCAGGTTGAAAAATTCATCGGCCTGTGTTGGGACTGTGGCTTGGAGATTGGCTCAAGCGTTAGAACCCTTGAGGAGTGTTTGAGCGAGGCGAGCAGCGACATCACCATCCAAACCTCTTTGCTTGAAGCGCGTTTGATTGGGGGCGATACGCGCCTATTTAAAAACTTTCAGCTTGAATTTTTCAAGAACATGGACCCCAAGGCGTTTTTCATTGCCAAGACTTTGGAGATGAATCAGCGGCACATCAAGTTTGAAAATACCCCCTATGCCTTGGAGCCCAATTGCAAGGAGTCGCCTGGGGGCTTACGCGATTTGCAAATTTTGCTATGGTTATCCAAAGCCTGTAGCTTTGGCAAAAGCTGGGACGAGATGGCTAAAAACGCGCTGGCCACGCCGCTTGAGGCCAAGAAGATCAAGAAAAATGAAACGCTTTTGAACTTGATCAGAATACGCCTACATTTGGTTGCCAAACGGCGCGAGGATCGATTGATCTTTGACTTTCAAGCGCAAGTGGCCACTGAGTTGGGTCTGGCCTCGGTGCTAGACGAGGCCAAGAGCGCGAGAGCGGCCAGCGAAGCCTTGATGAAAGAGTACTACTGGTGTGCCAAAGCGGTCACACAGCTCAATCAAATTTTGCTCTTGAACATTGAAGAAAAACTCAACCCCAATGACATGTCCCAGGTCCCCAAGCCGATCAACGAGCGGTTTTCCGACAAAGCGGGCATGCTGGAAGTCAACACCGATGACCTGTATCAAAGGCAGCCCCACGCCATCCTTGAGACCTTTCATTTGTACCAAACGACTGTTGGGATCAAGGGCCTTTCTGCCAAGACCTTGAGGGCTTTGTACAACGCGCGAGATGTCATGGGGCCAGGCTTTAGAAAAGACCCGGTCAATCGAGCGCAATTTTTAAGCATTTTAAAAGAGCCCCAAGGCATCACGCATGCTTTTCGCTTGATGAACCAGACTTCGGTTTTGGGTCGTTATTTGTGGGTCTTTCGACGCATTGTGGGGCAGATGCAGCATGACCTTTTTCATGTCTACACGGTCGATCAGCACATTTTGATGGTGCTTAGAAACGTCAGACGTTTCTTTATCGTCGAGCACGCCCATGAGTATCCGTTTTGTTCCCAGTTGGCCGCCGGTTGGGACAAGCCGTGGGTCCTGTTTGTAGCAGCCTTGTTCCACGACATCGCCAAAGGGCGGGGAGGAGACCACTCCAAGCTTGGCAAAGCGGAGGTGAGAAAGTTTTGCCGCGAGCACCAAATTGCCAAAGAGGACATGAAGCTCGTTGAGTTTTTGGTCGGCGAGCATTTGAGCATGAGTCACATTGCTCAAAAGCTTGACTTGAGTGATCCGGATGTGATCTTTGATTTCGCCAAACGCGTGAAAAATGAACGCAATCTAACGGCGCTCTATCTCTTGACGGTGGCCGATATTCGAGGCACGAGTCCCAAGGTTTGGAATGCCTGGAAGGGCAAACTTTTGGAGGACTTGTACCGCTCCACTTTAAGAGCCTTGGGCGGGCGCGCGCCTGATGCAAGCGCAGAGGTTGAGACTCGCAAGCGAGAGGCGCTGAGCCTTTTGGCGCTTTATGCGCTGCCCTCAGATGCGCATGAGAACTTGTGGAGCAACTTGGATGTGAGTTATTTCATGCGCCACGATGCGCCCGATATCGCTTGGCACACCAGGCAACTCAGTCGCAATCTCTTTGATCAAGAGGAGTTGGCCAAAGGCTCACAAGCGCGAAATGAAGTCTTACCCCGTAAGAGCCTGCCCTCCTCCATCGTTGTGCGTGCCAGACTTTCAAATGCCGGAGAAGGCCTGCAGGTGATGGTCTACACCCCCGATCAGGTGGATTTGTTTGCTCGCATTTGCGGCTACTTTGATCAAGCCGGTTTCAGTATTTTGGATGCCAAGGTGCATACCGCCAAAAATGGCTTTGCGCTAGACACCTTTCAAGTCGTGTGTGACATGCTTGAAGAGCGTTACCGTGAACTCATCTACATGGTTGAACACGATTTGACTCAGACTTTGATCAACGTCAATGCCTTGCCTAAAGTGAGCAAAGGTCGGGTCTCTAGGCGTGTGAAGAATTTCCCCATTCAGCCACGCGTGACCTTGATGCCCGATGAAAAAGCGCAGAGGTGGCTCTTGAACATCTCTGCAAGTGATCGCATTGGTTTACTCTACAGCGTGGCCTTGATTTTGGCCAAGCACAAAATCAACTTGTTGCTGGCCAAAGTCAGCACCTTGGGTGAGCGAGTTGAGGACACCTTTTTGATCGATGGGGCTGCCTTGCAGCACAACAAGATTCAAATTGAAATGGAGACTGAACTTTTGGAGGCGTTGAGCGCGTGAGTTCACGCTGTCAATAGATCAAGAATCAATGCATTCGCAAGGGGTATCGCCGTAAAACTTTCTTGGGTGGTTGATGGATCTCAATTGTTTTTCAAGCCAATGCGCTCAATGAGTGGTCTTTTTTTTTCGTGATGTCCGAGGCAAATTGTTTGAATTGAGCGCTGCTCAAATACATGGAAGAGAGATTGTATTTTTTTTGCGCGTCTTTGAAATTGTCCATCTCCATGGCGGATTTAAAAATATCATGCAACCTCCCCCTTAGTTACGTTAACAAAAGCTTCACCCAACACCCCGTGCTATTTTTAAAACACATAGCCAAGGCTTACAAAATGGCTCTGGGTGTAAAAATAAAATTATTGCAGTATTGTTTTGAATTCCAAAATTGATTCCCCACCTCAATTTGATGAATTTCAGGCCTGAATTCAAAAATTGGATGGAGTTTTCCACTGCAAACAAACTGACCATCGTATCCAATTTCATTCAAAAACTTGAAAATATCCGAAACCTTGCCCTTGGACAAATGACGTTGCTCCGCTTCGCAAACTACAACTGGGCGGTGCTTGATCAAAATTTCTTTGGCGCCCTCGAGAACGCTTAATTCATGTCCTTCGACGTCTATTTTAATTGCACCAATATGACGTTTTTCTAATGCGAAAAATTCATCCAACGTTGTTGTTGCGACATCTACAAATTGGCATGCCTCTCTTGTTCGCACTGCTTCTTCAAATGAGGCGCCCGGTGATGTTGCACCTCCTCCTGGTATTGCCAGCTTAAATAGTCCACTTTTATTGGATACGCCCTTATCAACGATGGATACGTTGGAAAACCCTGCGACTTCACATGCTTCCTTTAAATATGCAGCCAAGATCGGCTGAGGTTCAAAGGCAACAACCAAGCCAGAAGGTACGGCTCGACTGAGGGACCATAAATAACTTCCCTTATTAGAGCCGACATCTACAGCAATATCATTAGGCTTTAGTGCTTGTACAAGTGCCTGTAATTCTTGCCTCTGGTCCCTGTACCTTGCTTTTAGTCCTCGATATACAAATCGCCATTTCATATTAATTCCTAATTGACTCAAGTCGTTTCATCTGAACCAGTTGATCGTGCAGTTTGGTCTCCGCTTGCCAAAGGTCAAACTTGATCTGCATGTCCAGCCAGAGTTGTGCGCCATTGCCAAGCAGCGTTCCCAGACGCAGCGCCATCTCGGCTGACACGCCGCTACGTTCGGCCAGCACCGAGTGCAAGGTCTGGCGGGAAACGCCCAAGTTTCGGGCGAAGGCGCTGATGGACATGCCCGGCAATCTGGGCAACACATCTTCCCGGAGGATGGCTCCGGGATGGGTCGGTACACGTTTACGCATCATTCGCTCCTAGTGATAATTCTCAAAATCAAGCTTGACGGCGTCTCACCCTGCCACTCAAAGGCGATGCACCACGGACCGTTTACATGCACGCTGTAGCGCTTTAGCTTGCCAAGGCCTATTGCAGTTTAGTGCTGGTGCCGGTCTCAAAAGCTACTGAAGTCCTTTATGCTTGAACGACTCAATCGTGATGAGAAGTGTAAAGTATTTCTTTACACCTTGCAAGGAGTTTGTTCACCCGGAGTAGCCGTAGTGAATAGCCATCACATCCAGCGTGCCAACCAGGATGCCCCTGGCCTCGCACTGGTTGAGCGTGAGACCGTTCCACACCTACGGTACAAAACATGACCGTGACATCACAACGGACCATGGCTGGAAGATTGTTTTGAGCCGAGGGCTTGATCTATTGCAACTCTTCGAACTGAATGACGCCTTTAATTTTGCCAACCATATGCAGCAGCATAGGCAATCCAAAGAGTTTAATGTCACCTTCGTGCGCAAGAGTTCTGGAGGCTTGAAACACTGAGTAGCTCATGCCATGCGTTGTCGAAATTGTCTTGTGCAATGTAGTTGCCCATTTTCTCAAGATCGAACGCTGCCAAGGGCTTTATCAGCAACTGTTTTAGCGGGCTTGGGGAGTTGCCTGCTGTGCGTATTTGGCTTGGTGTAGCGAACGTTAAGCGAGTAGCGCCGGCGAAGTCAAAAGCCACGACTGGCGTGGCTTTCTAGCTTATTCCACCTTGATGTTGCCGGCCTTGACCAGGCTGACAAAATTGCTCAGATCGCTCTTGAGCAGGGCATCAAAGGATCGCGGGTTGCTTTTGCCGTCTATTTCGTTGGCCGAAGGCGCCAACTTTTCCAGCACATCCTTGTTGGCCAGCACTTGGTTAATGGCCGCGGCAAGCTTATCGGTGATTTCCGCCGGCGTGCCCCTTGGCGCCAACACCCCGTTCCAGTAGCGCGCTTCAAAGTCCTTGAAGCCCAGTTCACCCATGGTCGGAATCTCGGGCGCTACCGACAGCCGCGTTTTACTGGTCACGGCAAGCGCGGTAATCTTGCCGGAGCGGATCATCGACAATGCGGTCGATGAAACTGCAAAGTGAAAATCAACACGGCCGGCGATTTGCTCGATCATGGCCTGGGGAGAGCCCTTGACGGGCACCGAGGTCGCTTGCAAGCCGGTCCGCAACTTGAACAGTTCCGTGGTGAAATGAGATGGCGCGCCATTGCCGCTGATGGCGTAAAACAACTTGTCCTGTCTTCCCTTGCCCAGCTCAATCAGGTCCTGAGGCGTTTTCAGCCCGAGAGGTGGGTAGGACACCAAGATCAACGGCGACCATGCAACGTTGAGCACGGGGGCAAAGGCATCGGGCACTTTGTAGGGTGCCGGGCTGCCCAGCGCCGTAACCATATTGAGCGAGGCCGAGGTAAAAAGCAGCGTGTATCCGTCGGGCGGTGCATTGGCGACGATTTCGCTACCGATGACGCCGGTGGCACCGGCGCGGTGGTCGATGATGATCGGTTGCCCGAGGATTTCACGTAGCGGTTCGCTGATGATGCGTGTGATAACGTCGATCAAGCTGCCCGGCGGCCAGGCGATCACCATGCGGATCGGCTTTTTCGGGTAATCGCTTTGCGCGAATACCGTCTGGGTAAGGCCAGCGACCAGCGCCAGCGCTAGAAAAAATGTACTTACAAGGTGTTTCATATTTCTTTCTCCCAATTAAATATAACCACGCACGTTTAAGTTCCCGGGGTATTACCCCTGACCCTTTATTGCCTTATCCATTGCCTCGGCAGCCTGCGTGAGCGACTGTAAAAGGTACGCGGTGTCATTGCCGCCCATCACGATCCTGGCGCCCCCGGCGTTCTGTTCGCTGATATAGGGGCCGCCAGCCCCTGTCATATAGGCTTGGTTAAAGCGCTCATGGCGAACCTGGTCAGGCAGACCCAATTCCAGGCTCAGGCCCATTGGGCCCATCATTAACGCGTGGAAGCCTTCGGTAGCGTAATTTCTTCGGCCCGGGCCACGTCCTGAGCGGTCTCGGTCATGGCGATCATGAACACCTCGCTCTTGCGCTGAGGTACCACAGGCCTGGGCGATCAGGCACATGTCGGCGATCTCGCACAGCGAAAAAACGCCATGTTCGGCGTCGATGTAAAAGCCATCAAATTCTGGCTCGCGCAGAATGAAGACCGCACCGACTCTGCGCAACTGGCGCGCGTCCATGGCACGCTCATGCCTTTGGATGGCCGCCGGGCGGCTCATTGACCATGACCGTATCGTAATTGGCCGGGATGATGATCTCGAGCAGCTCCAGGTCGTTGGAAAAATCCATCACCGTATGCTTGATGCGTGGTGGCTGCAGCCAGCAACTGCCTTTTTTCATGGTGATCTCACCCTTGCCTTCGAACTCGCTGCGCATCCAGCCCTCGAGCACGTAAACCATCTGGTAGTGGATATTGTGGAAATGCCGATGCTGGATTTCCTCGGCGCTGTACGGACGACCGCGCCGGTTGACGTGCGCGTCCACCATGCCGCCGGTGGCCTCTATCATGCCCAGGTCGCGCGACAGGGCCCATGGGCGAAAACCGTCGGTCTTGAACGACTCGCCGGTCAGGTGGCTGACATGGAATGACTGCGACGGCCAATCAGGGTAATCACTGGCCTTTTTGTCGGCGTTGTAATCACGCTCGTTGTAGACCTTGAACTCACGTTGTTTCTTAGCTTCCACGAACATTCTCCATTACAAAAAGATATTGCGCCAAGTTTGGTATGTTTTTAATTTTCATATGTTTACTTTAAACCGTCCACCGGCAAAACGCAACGGGCGGGGGGTAACGGGAACAGGGGTGGGAACAGTGCGGTGCCTCGGGCTGTCATCGGGCTTGACAGGCTGTATCCTATTTGATACATTTCTTGCATGAAATCGATCTACACCACCGATGTGTTCGATGCTTGGTTAGAGCACTTGCGTGACAAACAAGCGGCCAGGCGCATCCAGGCACGGATCGACCGCGCGGAAGAAGGCAACTTCGGCGACTGCTCGCCCGTGGGTGATGGCGTATCAGAAATGCGCATTCACTTCGGGCCAGGCTACCGTGTCTATTTTGCGCAGCGCGGCTTGGAGATCGTCATCTTGCTCGCAGGCGGCGACAAATCCACTCAGGCCAAAGACATCAAGACTGCCATTGGTCTGGCACAACAACTTAAGGAGTAAACAATGAGCAATCTCAAGCTTCGCAAATGGGACAGCGCCGAGCACCTCAAAACCGATGAAGACATGGCGCTTTACCTGGAAGCCTGCCTGCAAGAGGCCGGGGATGATGCCGCTTTCCTTGCGAAGGCACTAGGCAACATCGCCCGTGCCAAGGGCATGTCTCAACTGTCACGCGACACTGGCTTGGGCAGAGAAAGCCTCTACAAAGCCTTGTCTGGCGAAGGCAACCCGAGTTTTGCGACCATCCTCAAAGTCACCTCAGCACTAGGCATTCGTCTGCACGCTCAATCCGCGCCTAGCGCCTGATGGCCGTCTCACGCGCTGTCTTTAGGTTGTGGCATGAGACACACAGACCCTGCGGATTGATCCAGTCAAAGCGCTCACCGCCGTCCTTGAGGGGCCTGATGTGGTCGGCAACCTTGGTAGCCACCACCAGACCCGTCCCCTTGCACGCCACACACAACGGGTGTTCACGTAGGAACGCAGCACGTACTAAACGCCATTGCACGGAGGGGTCCCCATCCTCAATGCGTGCCGGATACGACTGGGATTAATGTAGCGGGAGGCGTGTTTCTGCTTCTGAGGCACTTGATCAGACCGTCAATCATCACCA
>Ga0209086_10002389_pt1 | contig 14658 bp, 14 predicted proteins | sample M_130207_XF_Meta_FD_187312 | JGI IMG/M metagenome (GOLD analysis project Ga0209086, IMG submission 187312) | Freshwater microbial communities from Lake Montjoie, Canada to study carbon cycling - M_130207_XF_MetaG (SPAdes) (version 2) | ecosystem: Environmental > Aquatic > Freshwater > Lake... | reverse complement strand
GATCCTCGCAAAACTGCATCATCCTGCAAGGCTCGCATTATTCTCAGGCGACCGTCGGGCTCAACGTCGCGGTGAACCCAGTTCAGTTGCTATCGGCTCGGATGTCCGTGCCGATAGCAACTGAAAAAAACCCAAGGTGTGAGGGACTACGGATTGTCTCGAAAGCCGACATCGGCGGACTCCAGCATCGGTACGACCGCCGCGCCGCATAAAGGTATCGTCGGCGCGATTCCATCCGCATCGGCCTGTGCCCTTGCGCGGCCCGATTGACCGTCATCGGGTCCGCGCTCGTTAGCCTGTTGGCATCGCGGAAAGAGTATTGCCAGCCGACGACGCGGGGCGAGTGACGTCCAAACGCTGTCCATCAAGGAGCCCCAAAGGCTGTGGATCCCGGCCGATCAGACCTTAAGGTGAGCTTTCCGAGAACGACAATCAATACATCCTCGCTAAGGTCATGCGAGCACGGGCGGTTCTCAATACCCGTCAGTCTGTTTGAAGCACACCACTAGCGGCTCAAGCGGATTACCTTGTCAGGATCGTTCAGCAGGACGTAGAGGGCGCCGTCAGGCCCCGTCTTGATGTCACGGACTCGTCCATACCCTTTGAGAAAAATCTCTTCCTTTTTCACTTTGTCGCCGTCGATCTCCAACCGCTTCATCTCCTCGAAACTCATCGCTCCCACGAAAGCGTTGTTCTTCCATTTCGGGAATACGTTCCCTGTATAGAAAGTGATTGCGCTGATACCCGGCGAAGGCGTCCAAAACCTCACTGGCTGCTCCATTCCGTCTTTGTGCGAGAGATCGGAGACTCTCGAACCGTCGTAGTTGAGCCCATGGGTGATCACGGGCCAACCGTAGTTACCGCCAGCCCGCAGAATGTTGACTTCGTCCCCTCCCATCGGCCCATGCTCGGTGGCCCAAATGGCCCCGGTTTCCGGGTGGGTGTCCATCCCCTGGACATTGCGGTTGCCGATGGTGAAGATAGCCTCAATGGCGCCGGGCTTTCCCGAAAAAGGATTATCTTTCGGAATGGAACCGTCGGGAAAGATGCGATAGATCTTGCCGCCCGGCTTACCCAACTGCTGGACCTCAGCGTTGCGGCCGATGTCGCCGATTGAGAAATAGAGATGGCCCTGGCTGTCAAACATGAGCCGGGAACCCCAGCGCGTGCCCTTGGCAAAATGAAGATCGTCGGCGAGCCGGAAGATGGTCTCCTGATCGATAAATTGGTGGTCCTTGACGCGGCCCCGAATCACGCGCGTCATGGCTGGAGCGTCACTGGTGGAGGGATCGCCCAGGGCGTGCACATAGGCAAGGTAGACCCATCCATTTTCGTTGTAGCGTGGATCCAGTGCGATGTCGTACATTCCTGAGTCGGAAAACTGCGTGGTTGCCGGTATGCCGCCGATCGGGGTTGGGCTGAGTTTGCCATCGATCATCCAGCGCAATCCCCCCCGGCGCTCAGAGATCAAAGCGCGCCGGTTGTCAACAAACTCGATGCCCCAGGGAGAAGACCGGAATCCTTTTTCAACGAGGGTTTCGGCTTTGATGAGGTAATCCGCCGTCTGGATCTGGGCGGGAACAGGTTTCACGGCGTCCGGTGGCGTGTTCTGGCGCTCGAGGATGAATGACACGAGCGCCCGGCCCTGTTCTCTGCTGAGGAGCCTCGAAAAGGGAGGCATGTCGGTCCCAGGAATTCCGAACATGATCAACTTGGACATGGCGCTCGGCTCCTTGGTGTAGAGCCAACGGTCCTTTTTCAGCGGCGTGTGTTGACCGCCCTGGAGATTGACGCCATGGCAGCCGGCGCAGTGCGTCTTATAAAGTTGTGCGGGGGGGGCGGTCTCCGCGGCTGCCGCCTCGCCGCACAGCGCCGCCATCACGACGACGGTCAATCCGATTGTTCTCATACGCAAGTCCGATCCGGGAGTATATTGCAGCTGCGAGGTCCAGCGCAACAATTCGTCTTGTCTCACAAAGATCACTCGCCAGTGTTTTTCCCCGCGAGCCTCTCCCTTGCAGCCCCATCCCGGGAAGTGAGCAGGCGGTTGTGTGGTTCACCGGATTGCATGAGGATTACGTTTTCGGGTCGTGTTTGGTCGGGCGGAATTCGGCTGGCAGCAGGCTGAACAGGGCGGCGACGCCACCAGGCAGACGGGAGACTCGTCCGCAGTGGTCAGAGAAGAATGGGTGATGCGGTGAATGAGGGTAGAGCCTACTGAGTAACTGTACGCCAGTCTTTTCTTGACTATTTGATGCTTCAGAAAGGCCGCGGAACCAGGATCGGGGCTTGGTTTGGGTGAGGTCGATTCCGTTCAACAGAAGGGCGAGTTCGCCGGGACGAAGCGTGGTGCGGGATTGGCCGGGATGGATGACAGGCCAGGCGAATTGTGATCTGGTCCAGTCTATTCGAGCAGAGGTGGTCAATTTCTGGGGGGCGCCGAGGAAGCCCTCTCGAGAATCCGCCAACGCATCCGCGAAGCCGTCCAAATCGACGCACCCGACGCCTGCAGTCAATCCGCTAAGTCTTAAACCCGCCTCTACCGCCCCCCCGGCAGATACTCCATCAAATACCGCCCCATCAGCGCATGACTATGCAGCGAGGTCCCCCTCGACTCATTAATTCAAAATCCAATGTGACCGTGATTGACGGCCTACCCAAGGCCCGCTATTACACCAAGAGTCCCGCCAGTTTCGTCAAGTGACGCTGCAACTCCGCTTTCAGCGGGTCTTTGCCATGAATCGGCACCGAAATCCTTGCCGGGCTCCCTGTCTTCGCGTAAATATGGTGGCTGCCCTGAATACGCTGTTACGACCACCCGCTCCCTTCCAGCAGCCGAGCGAAAGCCTTGCCAGTGAGGTCTTCAAATCGCCAGTTCGATCAGGTGGTCGTCGGACGCTGACAACGGCTCCTCTATCGAAACCGACAGGCAGCCCTCAATCGCCTCAGCTAAATTGAACCGCGGTTCCTCCATCGTTTCCCCTTGTGTCGCACACCCCAATACCGATGGCACCTCGGCCCAGCAGCCACCTTCTTCGGACTTATGAACGATTGCATGAATCTCCATGAAAGTGTTTAGTCGAGGTTAGGACAACCCAAGTTACCTCACTACCCTCAGCATCCCACAATGCCTAATTACGTCGCAGTACAGTGGAAAAATACAAACACCGCCTCTCGCCGCCTCCTAGCTCATCTCCACCAAACTCGCCGAACTCGGCGACTGGCGCGGCCAAGCCTCGCCGAAATCCGCCAACTCATCCTCGAAGCCGTCCCCGACGTCCTCAAAGAATGGAAGTGGAGCACCCCCGTCTGGTCCTACCGCGGCATCCTCTGCACCGGCGAATCCTACAAAAAGGCCGTCAAGCTAACCTTCGCTAAAGGTGCTTCATTAGCCGATCCAACCCGTCTCGGCAATGCAAGCCTCGAAGGCAACGTCCACTGCGCCATCGACATCCCCGAAGTCGTCCAACTCGACGAAGTCCCCTTCATGCGCTAATCCGCGCCGCCGCCGTCCGAAACTGCCCCCTCACCGCCCTCCGGCCGGTAAATGCTCCATTAAATACCGCCCCATCAACGAATGGATATGCAGCGACGTCCCCTTCCCCTCATTTATCGAATGCGACCGATTCGGATACGCCATCATGTCAAACGGCTTCCCCAATTCCACCAGCCGATTCGCCAGCCTCTCCACGCCCTGATAGTGGCAGTTATCATCCCCCGTCCCATGTACAATCAATAACTTCCCCGCCAACCCCTCCGCAAAGTTGATCGGCGATCCCTCCTTATACCCCTTCGCATTGTCCTTCGGCACGCCCATATACCGTTCCTGATAAATCGTGTCATACAGCTGCTGATCCGGCACCGGTGCCACGCTCATCCCCACCTTGTACAACCCCGGCGTCCGAAACATCGCATTTAAAGTATTCGACCCGCCCCCGCTCCACCCCCAAATCGCCGCCCGCTCCCCATCTAAATAGGGCCTCATCGCCAGCAAAGCCTTCAATCCCGCCGCCTGCTCCGCCGCCGAAAGCACCCCCACCGACCCATAAACCACCTTTCGCCAAGCCCGCCCCTTCGGCGCCGGCGTCCCCCGATTGTCCATGCTCACGACAATATAACCTTGGTCCGCGATCGCCCGATGGTACGCCCCCCGCGCGCCCTGCCAGCTATCCGTCACCGTCACCCCCGCCGGCTCCCCGTAGACGTACACGAGCACCGGATACCGCCGCTCCGCGTCAAAGTTCACCGGCTTTATCATCCAAGCGTCCATCTCCACCCCTCCCCCAATCGCAACTTTGAAGAACTCCGTCGCCGGGCCCTTCGTCTCCGCCTTGTTCTCCACCAGTACCCGCACCCGTCGATGGTCCGGCAAACTCACGAGCTCCGTCGTAGGCGGCGCATCAATCGACGAGTAAGTATGGAACGCAAACTCCCCCGAACCCGCAATGTCGTAGCTATGCGTCCCGCCCCCCGTCGAAAGCCGTTCCGCCGCCCCGCCCTGCAAACTCACCCGATACAAATGCCGCTCCGTCGCCCGCTCCGGCGATGCGACATAGTAAACGTGCTCCTTCGTCACCCGAGCCAACCGCATCACGTCCACGCCCGCCGGCGTCACCGCCGTCGGAGCCCCACCCACCACCCGATAAGCCCGCCGCCACCCATCCCGCTCGCTCAGCACCACAAACGAACCATCCCCCAGAAACTCCGGCTCATGGGAGTCCACCCAGGTCTCGTCTTTATCTTGAAAAACCTGCTTCACCTGCCCCGTCTTCGCATCCGCCTCCAGCAAATCCTGCCGATTCTGCAGCCGGTTCAAATGCTGCAAAACCAAACTCTTCCCCTTCCACCGCATCCCCGCGATGTAGTTCTCGCGCGGGTCGCCCGGCACCGCCATCCACTTCGTCTTGCCGCCCGCCGCCGATACCACCCCCACCCGCACCGCAGAATTCGCCGTCCCCACTTTCGGATACGGAATCGGAATCAGCTTCGGATACGTCGCGTCCGTATTGTTGATCAGGTGGAACACCCCCACCCCGCTCGAATCGAACTGCCAGTAGGCTATCGACAGGCTATCCGGGCTCCACCGATACCCATCCCGAATCCCCAACTCCTCCTCGTACGCCCAGTCCGAGGTGCCGTTGATCAAGGTGGTGTTCCCATCCATCGTCAACTGCTTCATTCTCCCCGTCTCGACGTCCTCGCGACAGAGGTTGTTCCCCCGCACGAAAGCGACACTCTTCCCGTCCGGCGAGAACTTAGCGAACAGCAGCGAGGCCTCTTCGCCCTTGCCCCCGACCTGCCGCAGCTTACCGCTCGTCCGATCAAGAATCCAATAATCGCCCCGCGTATGCAAACGCCAAACTTTGCGGGTGTTCGTAAACACAAGGAGCCGCTTTTGATCGGCCGCCCACGAATATCCCGCGACGGTCAAAGGCTGAGTCCGCCCCTCCGGCGTCAGTTGCTTCGCGGAGACCATCACCTCCCGAACGCCCGTAGCCGTCGCATAGCGAACGATCTCACCGTTCTCAAGCGTCGTATAGGCCGCCCCGTTGTCGATCCAAGCCGCCGGGCCGAAGCCCTTCATCCGCGGGGCGCCTGCCCCAAAGATCCCCGCTAGCCGCGCCGGCAAACCCGTCTCCTGCGCCGGCATCACCGCCGCGGAACAAATCAGGAAAAGGAAGGCAGAAAAACGAAAGCGCCGCATCGTTCCATGCTAATACCAAACCGCCGTCGGGAGAGCCTAGCGTAGGCTCGACGACCGGTTCGGGTGGTCCTGATCCATGGCCTGCCGCAGGAGGGTCTTGATCACTGCCTGTCGACTGACATTTAACTTTGCTGCCCGTTCGTCCAACTCCCGCAGCATTCCCTGGGTCAAATCGACGTTCACGCGACGCACGGGTCGAACAACCTCAAACTGGTTCGTAAAGTATTCCGAGACATCCTCGCCCCGAGCGGCCATCTCGGCAATCTCGTCCGCTGAGGGTGATGGTCTAGATATGTCTGGCATAAGCATCCTCTTCTTGTCTCGTCGACTTCCAGGCCGTGATCAGCCAATAGTACTCCCCTTCTGAATCCTTCCGAATCTCAAAGATAAGAGAGCACAATCGACCGCCGGACCAACCAATGGCACGAAACTGCTCAGGATCGTCGCTCTTTCTGTCGAGTAGATAGGCCTGATCAAACAGATCCTGCGCCTCTTCCAGGCTGACGCCGTGCTTCCGCTGTACCGCATGGTTCTTTTCCGCGTCGAATTGGAATCGCATCGACCTATATAACTCTTATACCAAACATGGCGATCGTCCGGACCGCCGCCTAGCGCCCTCGAGCCTCCCCACCCTCGATCGCAACCGCGAGCTCCCGGATCAACGCGGCCCCATCCCCGCGATAAGCGCTTCCATGCTGACAGGCCAGCATCGCAGGCTGGAGCCCCGCCAACCGCTCCAGAATCGCCGAAGTAGAGGTCGCGTGTGCGTAGTATTCCAACATCCCGCGCATCTCCTCAAGCTCCGTCAGAATCTCAGCTAGTGCCCCGACCGCTTAAATTCGTTCGAATGCGCCGGACCCTTAGCCCGGATTCTCCGTTACAGAGCCGCGACCGTAAGAGAGCGGTTTTACGGTCACGGCACTAGTCACCATTCCAGGTGAGTCGTCTTATTGAAAGAGCTACTTGATCGGGAGCAGCTTGCACTGTAGCGCCACCAGCAAATCCAGGATGTGCCGACAGGAAGAAGAAGCCACCCGTCCTTCGATTTTCCAAACCAAGCACGGTAGCCCAATCCGACCCCCACCACTGGCAAAACGGCGGGGACATCGAAATCATGATGTACGCCAGATCCCCCGGCGCAGCACGGTATTCGTAGTACTGGTTCCGTGGTAGGACTCACTTCGTGAAGGCAGAGACACTGCGTACACGCAAATATAAGGATCCACGATGATCAAACGAATTGGTTTTACAGCAATAGCTGTACTTGCACTCTCCGTAGCCGCTCAGGCTGCTGACATGGATAGCGGCACTTGGGTGCTGAATGTGGCCAAGTCCACACAAGGCCCGAACAGTAGCAGAAGCAGCACGCACGTCGTCAGCTACGATGGCGCTGGACCCTGGACGAAACATTTTCGATCTCGGCGCCCTCCTCGCCGATCTTCGCGATCTTCTCCATCTCCCTGTCGATCTCGTCGAAAGCAGTTGCCTCCATCCCGTCATTCCCGATCGGGTTCTCGCCGAAGCCAAGCCCCTGGAGTCGAAAAGGAATCGCAAATGAAGGACCCCCACGTCTACCTCGTACATCTCCGGGACTGTGTCGACATAGCGCTTGCTGACTCGAGTGGCCGAGACTGGTCGGAAAACCCCATGGACTTCGACGCGAATTGTCGCCACCTCGAGATCATCGGAGAACCGAACAACAACCTCGCAGAAACCTACCGCGCGGCCCATCCCTCCGCCAAAAGATTGTCGATCTGCTGGACGAACTTTCCCCTACCCCGCCTCCCGAGTAGCACCAGTCGCTAAGCCAATCGGCCGTCTCGGATCCACCATCCCAAACGCCACCCCGCCCACCACCAACATCCCCGCCAGCGGCATCAACGCCCGGTCATAACTCCCCAACCCCTCCACCAAATACCCAAACGCCACCGCCGAAACAAACGATCCCAACTGCCCCGCCGTATTCATCGCCCCGGACACGGCCCCCGTATGCTCCCCGCCCACGTCCGCGCACACCGCCCACGCCACCGGCAGCATCATGTTCAAAACCCCCATCCCCAACGCCAACAACCCCACCGCCCAGGCATTATCCTTCGTCACCGTCGCCGCCATCATCAAAACCCCCGCCAAAATCAACGACGGAGCCCCCACCGCGCCCCGCCCCACCCGTAGCCCATACCGCCGCGACAACCCATCACTCAAAAAGCCACCCGTCAAAATCCCCGCCATCCCCAGCAACGGCGGCAGCGCCGAAGCAAACTTCATCTGCTCTTCCGTCAACCCCCGTCCCGTCTGTAAGTAAGTGTAAATCCATGATAAGTAGAAGTAACCGCCCCAGCAGTAACAGTGATACATAATCAGCACCCATCGAAAGTTCCTGTCCCGTAACATCACCCCCCACGCAGCCGCCTTCCGCTCCACCGTCCCCCCCGGGTCCCGATACCAACTCTGCCAAACCACCGCCCAAACCACCCCTAACAACGCAAACACCACAAACGGCACCCGCCACCCATAAGCCTTCAACATCGGCACCACCACCAGCGGCGTCATCACCCCGCCCACCGAAGTCGCAATCCAAAAGGCGGAACTCGCCCGCGCCCGCTCCCCCGCCGGAAACCACCGCGCCACCACCCCCGTCGCATTCGGAAACGCCCCCGCCTCCCCCGCACCAAATAGAAACCGCACCCCCAGCAACTGCCCCAATCCCGTCACCACCCCCGTCAGCGCCGTAAACGCGCTCCACCAAACCACAATCCGCGTCAACACCGTCCGCTGCCCGTTCCGATCTCCCAGCGCCCCCGAAGGCATCTCAAACGCCGCATACGCCAGCGTAAACGCCCCAATCACCCACCCCCACTGCCCCGGCGTCAACCCCAGCTCCGCCTGCATCCGCGGAGCGGCCACCCCGATCGCCAGCCGATCCAGATACATGATCAGGACCATCAAAAACAGCATCCCCAGTACAAGTCGGCGTTGCGGCAATCGATACCCTCCGGCACAAGCATACCCGATAAACACCCAGGTGCTCCTCGGTACTGAGTACTGGTTCCTCTCTCGCCGAATTTTCGTTCACAACGAAAAAAACTTATTTCTCTCTTGTTTGCAACACTCGAGTTTTTCAAATGCCCAAAACCCTTGACACCCCCCGTATAGTGAAATCAAGAAAAGCCTGCTGCGCCCCTACCGGCCCGGCGGGCTTTTTCATTTCCAGATCCAGGAGTAGGAAAATGAGCAACGAACAAGCCAAACACGACCGGACAGCCTCCAATCAGCGCAATGCGCGGCTGTCCACCGGCCCACGGACAACCGAAGGTAAGACGACCTCGAGCCAGAACCGTCTCGCCCACGGACTCTGCGCCACGTCGCTCTTGATTCGTGGCGAGTCCGCCGAAGATTTCGAGGCGCTCCGCCAATCGATGATCGATGCCTATCACCCCGCCACGCTCGAAGAGCGCATGATGACCGATCAACTCGCCGAAGCCCAATGGCGACTGAACCGGGCGCGAGCGGCCGAATCCGAGGTCTTCGATCTCATCACTGGGGACGCCCTGATTCGCCTCAGCTCCGACGGCGGCGAAGTCGAAGACAGCCCCAACCATCTATTAGGCTGCGCGATGCTCAACTTCGACAATCATCGCGTGATGGCCAATCTCAACCGTTACGTCACGGCCGCCGAGCGCACGCGTCAGCGAGCCTTAAAGGAACTGCAAGCCGCCCAACGGAATCGCCCCGCCGTACCTGCCCCTGCTCCGCACCCAGAGCCAGAAATCGCCGTCGCCGCCGGCCAACCGATGCCGCCAATTCCAAACCTGCCCCAGACTGGCTTCGAATCGCAATTCTCGGGCACCCCGGCTTACACCGACCGCTGCTGACCCCAAACCCGCGGAGAACCCGGCAGCCTACGAACCCCCCGCTCTTTGACAACTGAATACCCGGTACAGCCGAAGTGTGCCCAATCGCCCAACCAAAAGCTCGCCTCAGACCGAGTTCCTCCAACACCATGGCTTCGTTCCGAAATCCGCGAGCGCCAACCAAGAACGGTGGCTTAGAACCGAAAAGTGCCTGCAGTTCCATCGACACGGTGGGAATGCCGCCCTGCGCAGCGGTCGGGTTGATGCCCCATATCCAATTGGATATAATCACCGTTGTGCGACCCGTATGCTTCCTCGGCGATTCGTTGAAATGCATCCGGGACTTTCCCGACGGCGCTCGAAATGACATGGGCTACCAACTTGACAAAGGGCAGCGAGGAGATCAGCCTGACGATTTCAAACCGATGTCTGGCATTGGCAAAGGCGTAGAGGAGATTCGTATCGCAGAGCCAAGTGGTGCCTACCGCGTGATTTATGTGGCAAGGCGAGTCGACGTCGTCTACGTCCTGCACGCATTTCAAAAGAAAACACAGGCAACGCCGAAGAAGGATCTGGAAATTGCGAGGCAACGGTTCGGGAAGCTGAAGGGAGAAAAACTATGAGCAAACCGGAGATATACGCAAGTGTTTGGGACGCCATCGCGGACACTCCAGAGCAAGCCGCCAACCTCCGATCGCGCGCGGAACTGATGCAGAAAATCGCCGCGCGAGTAAACCAACACGGCTGGACCCAATCCGAAGCCGCCAGCCGCTGCTGCGTCACCCAGCCTCGGATCAACGATCTCCTCCGCGGTCGAGTTTCCCGCTTCTCCCTCGACGCTCTCGTCAACATCGCGACCGCGCTGGGATGTCGCGTGCGCCTCGATCTCGAAGCCGCCTAAGCCAATATCTCCCGAATCACCCGCCCCCCGATATCCGTCAGCTTCTTATAACGCCCCGCGTGCAAATACGTCAGCCGATCCTGCTCCAACCCCATCAAATGCAGCAGCGTCGCATGCACATCCCGCACCGGCACCGGAGCCCCCTCCGCCCGCACCGAAAAGTCATCCGTCGCCCCAAACGTAGCCCCCGCCTTCACATTCCCCCCCGCCATCCAAACCGCCAACCCGTACTGGTTGTGGTCCCGGCCCGGCTTATCCGTCACCAGGTTGTTATCAAACGGCGTCCGCCCCATCTCGCTCGCCCACACCACCAGCGTATCCTCCAACAACCCCCGCGCCTTCAAATCCTGAATCAACCCACCCACCGGCTGGTCCACTTCCTTGCAATGCTTCGGAATCCGCCCCTTCACATCCCCGTGATCGTCCCACCGGTCTCCCCCCGCCCCGTGCAGCGTCATCACAAACCGCACCCCCCGCTCCACCATCCGCCGCGCCAACAAACACTGCCGCCCAAACGGCTCCGATATCGGGTCGTCCATCCCATAAAGCTTCTTCGTCGCCGCCGTCTCCCCACTCAAATCCACCAGCTCCGGAGCCTTCGCCTGCATCCGAAACGCCAGCTCATACGCCGCAATCCGCGCCTCCAACTCCCCCGTATTCGTCCGCCCTGCCCGATGCTGCTCGTTCTGCCATTGCAGCAAGTCCAACTCCGCCCGCTGCTGCTTCTCGCTCATCCCCCCCGGCCGTTTCAAATCCACAATCGGCGTATCCCCATTCCGAAACAGCGTCCCCTGATACGCCGCCGGCAAAAACCCGTTCCCCCATACCCCCGTCCCGCCAATCGTCGCGCCCCGCCGATCCCCCAACACCACAAACCCCGGCAGATCCTGATTCGCCGACCCCAGCCCATACGTCATCCACGCCCCCACCGACGCCGATCCCGGAAACTGGTTCCCCGTCAGGGTGTGGTACACCGCCGGCCCATGGTTGTTGTTGTCCACCTTCACCCCGTGGACAAACGCCAACTCATCCGCCACCCCGCCCAACGCCGGCATCAACTCCGTAATCCAACGCCCGCTCTGCCCCCACTGCCGCAACGGCGCCACCGGCGGGATAATCCGGTTCGGCGCCGCCGAAAACGTCGCAATCTCCCCCTCCGTGTTTCCCGCCTGCGGCATCCGCTGCCCTGCCCGCTTCACGAGTTCCGGCTTGTTCTCAAACAGGTCCATCTGGCTCACGCCGCCTTCCATGAACAGAAAGATGCAGCTCTTCGCCCGCGCCGGCCAATGCGCCTTCTTCGGCGCCAACGGGTTCTCCTGCGCCGCCAGCGCAATCCCGCCCAATCCCAAATACGACTGCAATAGCAAATCTCGTCTCGTCATTGACCTAGTCCACGTATAGAAATTCGTTCGCGTTCAGCAAAACCCGGCAAATCGCTTCCAAATTGCCAGAAAAACTCACATACCGCCCCAATTCCGCCTCACTCGGCGCCCGCCCCAGCACAATCCCAAACGCCCGCTTCACCTGCACCGCCCGGTCCCCGCTCTCCGCCGCCACCCGTTTCGCCAAATACCCCGCCTCATCGTGCATCAGGTTCCCGTTCATCATCGCCAGCGCCTGCAACGGCGTCGTCGTCGCCGACCGCCGCTCGCACGACTCGCTAAACACCGGCGCATCAAACGCCGCCATCATCGGCAACGGCATACTCCGCCGCTGGAACGTATAAATTGACCGCCGCCGCCCGTCATCGTCCTTCTCGTTCGGCTCCCACATCGCCGCTCCGCCCCGCCCATAACGCGCAAAATCCGCCAAATCCGCCGGCAACGCCGGAAACACACTCGGCCCCCCGCGCTCGGCGTTCAACCGCCCACTCAGATACAGAATCGAATCCCGCACCTCTTCCCCTTCCAACCGCCGCCGAGGAAACCGCGACAGCAGCTTGTTCTCAGAATCCTTCTCCCACCCCGCATTCTCCCCGCTCTGCCGATACGTCGCCGACAGCATCATCTTCCGGTGCATCGCCTTGACGCTCCATCCGCTCTCCATAAACTCATGCGCCAGCCAATCCAGCAGCTCCGGATGCGTCGGCCGCTCCCCGTTCACCCCGAAGTCGCTCGGCGTCGCCACAATCCCCGTCCCGAAGTGATACTGCCAAATCCGGTTCGCCATCACCCTTGCCGTCAGCGGATTCTCCTTGTTCGCAATCCACTTCGCCAGCGTTAACCGATGCCCCCGCGTCGGGAACTGCCGATACCGGTCAATCTCCATCACCGCCGGCTCCGCCTTTCCCATAAAGGCCGTCGGAAACCCCGCCTCCACCGGCTCACCCGGCAACCGATAGTCCCCCCGCAGCAGCACCCGCACCGGCGCAATCGCCGGCCCGTTCGGCGGCCCCGGCACGTTCTTCACCGTCAACGTCACCGGCTGCCAACGCCCCAACCGTCGCCGCCAAACGTCCAGCGCCTCACTCAAATCCCCGTGTTTATCCCGCTCCGCCTCGCTGAAAACCTTGGACTGCCGATTCCCCATCTCCTTCCGCAGGTCCTCCACCTCAAGCACCTCAAACCGAGCCGGGTCCAGCCGCAACCGCCCCATCAGCTCCTTCTCCAGCCGCTCCAGCGCCCCCTGCTCCTCCGGATCTTGCGTCCGGTCCGCGTCTTCTTTTACGAGCTCATACTGCCGCCGCTCGGCCTTCGGAAACTGGCTCGCCTCCTTCCGCCGCATCTCCAAACGCAGATCGGTTACCGTCTTCCCCACCGCCAACTCCCGCCGCTTAGCCACTAGCCGCGGCAGCATGGCCTTTTCATAAGTCCCCAATGCCGCCTTCTCCGGCCCGTCCTTCAGCCGCGCTTCGATCTCCTTGATCTTCGCCGTCGCCTTCGCCGCGAACTCCTCATCGGCGTACGGCACCGTCACGTTCTCCACCTGCACCGTGTTGAAGAACGCCTGCCACCGGTAGTAATCCTTCTGCGGAATCGGGTCGTACTTATGGTCGTGGCAACGAGCGCAGCCGACGGTCAGCCCCAGAAACACCGAGCTAGTTGCCGCCGTCACTTCGGCCAAATAATTCGCCCGCACCTCATCCGCCACCAAGTTCGACCGGTCCCAAGGAGCCAACCTCAAAAATCCCAGTGCGACATGCCCCTGCACATTCGGCGCATAGTTATTCCGCGACTTCGAATGCTCGTCCGCCCCGCCTAACTGTTGAAGGATGAACTGGTCATACGGCAGATCCTTGTTGAACGCGTCGACCACCCAGTCCCGATACCGCCAAGCGTTCCCAATCGCCCCGTCCCCCTCTAACCCGCTCGTCTCCCCATAACGAGCCAAGTCCAACCAATGCCGCCCCCAGCGTTCCCCATACCGAGGATCCGCCAGCAGCTTTTCCAAGAGCTTCGGAAAGTCGCCTTCGGCCACAAACGCCGCGGTCTCTTCCGCCGTCGGAGGCAATCCAATCAGGTCGAAATAAGCCCGTCGAGCCAAAGTCCGCCGATCCGCCTCCGGTGCCAGACCCAACCCCTTCTCCCGCAGCTTAGCCAGAACAAACTCATCCACCGAGCGCCCCTGCGGCTTCACCGGCTTTTCGTAGGGCCACCGCCAAGTCGTCTTTGCGGTCGGGCCATCCGATGGCAAAGCCTTCACCCAAGCTTCCAAAGTCTCGACGTCTTTAGCCGCCAAAGCCTTCCCCATAGGCATCTGCGGCGCCAGCATGCCCTTCACCATCTGGATCAGAACACTCTGTTCCGGGTGTCCCCCGACCACGGCCTTCCCGTGCTTCTTCCCGCCAGCCAGCACGAAGGAGAGTTTCTCCACGGAGAACCCGCTAGCCTTCGAGACGCCGACATGGCAAGCCGAGCAGTTAGCCGTCAAAATCGGAGCCACATCCCGCTCGAAGTCGGGAACGATCGCCAGAAATAAAAAAGCCCAAGACCACATGGTGACCTTAAGTGTATACAACTTTTTTAATGTTGGCGACCCCAGAGGGATTCGAACCCTCGTTGACGCCGTGAAAGGGCGGTGTCCTAGGCCGGGCTAGACGATGGGGTCGCGTCGGGCGAACATCTAATAGAATACCGGGCGAGCGGACCGAACGTCAACTCGCAGTCTTGTCCAGTACAAGATGAGCCTGGAGAACCGGTCGATTCCAACACAAGATGAGCCTGAAGGGAGCCGGATTGGCCAAGCTGGGGATTGCTCATTCG
>Ga0209086_10002388_pt1 | contig 14664 bp, 10 predicted proteins | sample M_130207_XF_Meta_FD_187312 | JGI IMG/M metagenome (GOLD analysis project Ga0209086, IMG submission 187312) | Freshwater microbial communities from Lake Montjoie, Canada to study carbon cycling - M_130207_XF_MetaG (SPAdes) (version 2) | ecosystem: Environmental > Aquatic > Freshwater > Lake... | reverse complement strand
ACATCTCGGGTATTCCACAGACTGGATGCATCCGCGGAATATTCACAGCACCAAAGATCTGTTACTACGAATCTTCATTGACTACACCCACCCAGTTTTCCCTTGGCTTGCATTCTTCTGCCTTGGCATCATCTTTGGTCGCAATCTTGAGATCGTCAGAAAAATGTGGCGCCACATTTCAAACGTGAGTTGTGCTGTCATTTTCTTGTGTTATATCGTCACTTCAATTTTGGATCATCAAGACGCGCGTTCAAACTCGGTCATTCGTATCATCACTTCAATGCAACCCTTCACCAGGGGATTGTTTTATACCTTGACCAGTGCGGCCATCGCAGTCATCGCCTTTCTTGCCATCAGTCAAGTCGCCGATAAATGTCACAAGAACCGCCTCATTGTTCATCTGCAGCGCAGCGGCCAAGTCACGCTCAGCCTGTATCTATTGCATGTGCTGGCCTACTACGCACTTGTGAAGTGGTCACACATGATTACGGCAACTGGACTCGATACTGCTTTGATCTTCGCTGGCGCATTTTGGCTATTTGCCATCATGATTGCTTCGTGGTGGCAACACCACTTTGGTCAAGGGCCAGTCGAACGTTTGTATCGCGCCATCGGTGGCTAACTTTCTGCTGGCGTTTGACGATTTAATCCCCGCCAGCCAACAGCGGCCGCACCAATGATCGGGCTGCGATCACCCAATCGAGCGGGCACAATTCGCGCGCCTTGCGAAAAGCTCAAGCGACAATGCTCGTCCATCACTTCTTGTGCAGCCGCAAAGAATGTTGGTCCAAAGCCAAGGGCCACTGACCCGCCAACAACTGCAAGATTCAAATCAAAAAAGTTGCACATACTCGCAACTGCTAAGCCGACCATGCGACCAGTTCGCTGCATGGTTTCGTAAGTCGGCTCAGATGCCGGTCGGCCAGTAATCATTTCAATTGCCGTACCCGATGCTTCGGCCTCTAAGCATCCGCGCGCTCCGCACACACAACGATTGCCATCAGGGTTCACAATCACATGACCGATATGTCCCGCATTGCCCGATGCCCCATCGAGCATCCGGCCATCAATCACAATGCCGCCGCCGACACCGGTGCTCACCACCATGCCGATGAAATTTGATTCGCCCTTAGCCGCACCAAGCCATCCCTCGGCAAGAGCAAACGCTTTCGCATCAAGGTCGCCAAAAACTGGGACGTCAATCAGGTCTTGAACTGCTTCACGCAGAGGGAAACGTCGCCATGCTGGAATATTGAGTGGTGACACCGTCGCACAATCAGTTTCAATTGGCCCAGCCGACCCAATACCTACAACGACAACTTTGCCACCATGACGTTCTTCAGCGCGCAACAACTGACGCTTCACCAGCACCGCCAATATTTCAAACAAGTCATTGGCGTTCTTATCTTTATCGGTGCGGGCAATTTCGCGATCAAGTAAGTCACCACGGCGATTCACCAAGCCAACCGCAATTTTTGAACCACCGATATCAATCGCTAATGCAATGTCGATCTGTTCATTTGGAATCTCAGAATTTTCAATCTCCAACACGACGAGCATCTTCAATCAAATTAATTTGATATAACACTTCATCAAGAGCGTCGGCCGCACTGATTGTTGAATACCGCTGCGGATTCTCAGGAGTACAGCATGTTGGCACTGGCGCCAACATCGTCCATGGACGGGGGTGGCAAAACTGCACCACGCTGTAGCGCTCATCATCAAAACCTGGTGAAGCGATGACTCGATGCCACCCAACTGGAAGCACACCATTTGTTAAGCGTTCAAGCATGATTCCGGTGTTGATAATCATTTTGCCGTCCGGCGGAATTGCATCAACCCACTGGCCATCAACTTCAACTTGTAGACCTGGCGCGGTGGCGCGTGGAAGTGCGGTAATCAAATTAATATCGCCGTGGGCCCCGGCCCAAATGTGGCCGCCCTGTGGCGCACCTTTCATTGATGGATAACGAATCGCTCGCGTGAGCGTTGGCCCATCGGTGACCATGTCATCAAAGAACGATTCGTGACACCCAATTCCTAACGCGATAATGCGCAAGAAACGCTTTTGAATTTCAGCGACGGCATTATGAAAGTTGTAGAGCACCTGCGAAATTCCTGGAACAACCGCATCGGGCAATAACTGCTCGGGGTACGAACCCGGAAACTTGCGCTTCAATGGATGACCAGCAGCAATCGGTGATGCCCAGTTGAGCATCTCTTTCCAATCTGGCTTATCGCTCGACGCTGCTGTCTCGACAAGTAAACCCGTGTAACCAGTTTGTCCATGGGCTCCTGGCGCGATGCATCTGGTCTTAGTCTCTTGATCTTTGGAAAAGAACTCAACGAGCATGCCGTACGCACTATCAAGCAAGTCTTCAGAGATATCGGTGCTTGTATAAACGAAGCCAGTCGCCAGGCTTCGACGAACTCCATCAATAACGGCTCGACGAGTCGCCTCAGAGCCACTTTCAAAGGCCAAAAGATCGACATCAAGGATTTGATCGCTCATCTTCATGACGCTAACGCTTTCTCAAGATCGGACCAGATGTCTTCGACATCTTCAATGCCCACGCTCATGCGAATAAGACCTGGGTTCACGTGGGCATCACCGGCATACTTTTGGCGTCGCTCCATAGTGGTCTCAACACCCCCCAAACTTGTGGCAGTGATAATCATTGAAGTTGATACACACACCTTGTCGGCCGCTTCGGCTCCGCCTTTGACGATATAGCTCAGCATTGGCCCAACATTCTTGGCCCACTCAATTGAAGTATTCGCCTTCAGTCGACGACAAATTTCATCGGCATTTTTACTCGCCGCTTCGTAGCGAAGCGGCAAGGTACGTAAGCCACGCAAAGCCAAGAAAGATTCAAGAGCTCCTGGTGTTGCCCCCTGCACAACTCGGGCCCGACTCAACTTCTCAAAAATTTCTGGCTGGTTGGTCAGTGCCAAGCCAATCATTAAGTCGCTGTGCCCACCGATGAACTTCGTTCCTGAATGCATCACAACCGAAGCACCAATGTTGAGAGGCTGCTGACCCATGGGTGACGCAAATGTTGAATCAACGACCGACTTCACACCGATTTTATTCGCAGCAATACACAGTTTTTCAAGTTCGGCTTCATCGAGAGTTGGATTAGTGGGCGTTTCAATCCACAGCGCTACTTGATCAGCTCCAACTTCTGAAACTGAAATCTCAACTACTTGCATTACTGATTTGGTGTCAACGATGTCAACCGAGACCACTCGCACATGACCGTGCTCTTGCATATCACCCAATAAAGCACGAACTCCCAAGTAACTCACACTGGGCACGACGACAACACTCGGGTGCAACGCAAACAAAATTGCTGAGGCCGCGGCCATTCCTGTCGCAAACGACAAACATTGACCGCCTTCTAATACGCCAACCGCTGTTTCAAGAGCCGCCCAAGTTGACGTTCCGTGTGTTCGCGCGTAATCACCACTGTCCTGGAAATTAGATGCCATGACAATCGATGTATTGAGAGGATCATTTTCGTTGTTTGGACGACCAGCAGTCACTGCAACTGTTCGTGGTGAACGAGAAATATTTTGCTCAGTCATGACGTACAAAAACCTCCGGTGAACCACCTGTATGAATAAAGATCACGTCTTCGCCGCTGGACCAGCGACCTTGGGTTGCATTTCCTAAAAGCCCAGCCATTCCTTTTGCGGTATACACATCATCAAGCACCCAAGCACCATTGTGGGCTGCCCAAGTAATCGCCGCGCGCGATGCATCAGTTGGGATTGCGTAATCTTCGCCGAGCCAACGCGTATCAACTTCAACATCTTCATCTACTACTTCGCCAGGCAAGCCCGCGATTGAGAGTGCTTCTTGGGCAAGTTCTTTGACCCTTGGGTATCCGGCAACGACACCTTTGGCGACGCCAATAGCCAACAGGTTTGGCAAAACTTTGGTCTGCCCAAGCGCTCGTAAATACGCGCGCCCGGCCACAAGACCTGCGTGAGTCCCACCACTCGATGATGTGAACACAATTGATTTCGGTGTGAGATTTTGCGCTACCGCTTGTTCAACAATTTCCTGATAGGCAACGATGTATCCAAGTGCACCAACTGCGGTTGATCCGCCAATCGGAATTGAGTACGGCTTCACACCTTGCGCTTGCAACTCTTCAGTCAAATCTTCGCGAGCGATTTCTAATAGTCCCCATTCGGCCGGACCGGCTCCCGTGAAATGTTGATGGGCTCCGAAACGTTCCGACAACAACTGATTACCCTCAAGCACTGCTGATCGATCTCCAGCCAACACCAGATGAACTTCCAATCCCAACAACGCTCCGGCAGCTGCAGTCATCCGGCAATGGTTCGATTGCCCAGCCCCGACAGTGATCAGGCAATTTGCCCCCGTAGCAACCGCGGCTCCACATAAGAACTCCAATTTGCGAGCCTTATTGCCCCCCATCCCCAAACCCGTGAGATCATCACGCTTGACCCATAATTGGCTCTGACCAGCCAAAACTGGTCCAGGTTCGAGGTGTGTGGGCAAAGTTGCTAATCGAACTCGGGGCTGGCCCTGCCACATTTCGGTGACGACGCGTCGATTCGGATCCAAAGCCACCAGGTCAGGCTATTCCCCAATCACCAGTCACGACCCCTCCTGCCACCGGATTTGCGGTTTCTCAAAGCAAAGCCAAAGCCGATGAAATCACGGTGAAATTTGACGCGAGCAACAAAAATGACGACCGTACATTGAGTCTCAAGATAAAAAATCAGACCTCGTCTCGACTTCGTGCGAGGACGAAAACTTCAATCAACGTTCGGATAGCAAAGAATCAGAATCAAACGACAACAATGATGAGAGTGCTGACGACTGATTGGAACCAAGTTCTTTCTTCTGAGTTCTCTCAGCCGTATTGGCACACCTTGCACGACTTCGTCACCCGTGAGCGATCGCAGTTCCAAGTATTTCCTTCAAGTGAAAACGTCTTCAACGCACTTGAACTGACGCCCTTCGCCAAAACGCAAGTCGTTATTTTAGGACAAGATCCGTACCACGAGTCGGGGCAAGCACATGGTTTGGCATTCTCTGTCCAACAGGGAACGCGCATCCCACCATCGTTGCGCAACATCTACAAAGAACTTGCTGAAGATGTGGGTTATCCAGTTCCATCGCACGGCGATCTCACTGCGTGGGCTCAACAAGGCGTGCTACTCCTCAATACAACTTTGACAGTCCGCTCAGGTGAAGCCGCATCGCATCAAGGTTATGGGTGGGAACAGTTCACCGATCGAGTCATTCGCGAACTGAATGATAAAACTGAACCAATCGTGTTCATTTTGTGGGGTGCCTCATCACGCAAAAAAGTAAAACTCATCAACCAACAACGTCATGTAGTCATTGAGTCTGCTCACCCATCGCCGTTGTCGGCACGTCATGGGTTTTTCGGTTCTCGACCATTTTCTCGAGCGAATGCTGTGCTCAAAGAAAATGGCCGCGAACCAATCAACTGGTGTCTCTAACTCAGCCAGCGGGACTTGGATATGCCGGTGGAGTTTCAGACGCCGGAGCCGTGTCATACATCGCCACTGCTCCGTCTACGACGAACATTTTGTCTTCAGTCGGCATCTCACCGAGCAGATAACGCGTGCCGCCGTCGACAAATTGCATCATGCCAGTGCCTTCTTTGCTCAGTTCGTCCATTCCCGTGGCTGTCGGGTCCCACCAGAACATCGTGACATCGTCGATGCCGCTGTAGTCCGTTTCATCCCATATACCGCGATCTCCCCAAGATAGGTACGGTTGAGTAATTGCTTTTTTAGTCTCGAATGATTTGAAACTGTCACCTAACGTTTGATGAGTCAGATTAGGACCAGCAGCCTGAATGCCAGCAAACAAAAGTTCCCAGCTAGGGATCAAAACGCCAATTCCGTCAGGGGTCGGAGTGTCCTGACCCGTGAACCATTTGTATGTCACGGCGTAGCCGATCTTTTCAGGGTTGGTCTTCACTGCAAGGCTTGACAATCCAAAAGCATGGGCCCATTGCGCTTGATCATAGGAACGGGCAAATGCATTCGTGTCGGTCAATGTGTTGGCCGTTACGACCCACTCTGGGAAATACTCCTGGGCAGTTGCTTCACGGGTCAGAGCACCTGGAGCGACTGGATCTGTCGATAGAAGGACCGTAGTGACTCCTTCTGCCTTCAGTTTGGCGATGATTTGTGAAGCACTTTCCTGAATCGTTCCAGGATCAAGTTGATATGGCAGAACCAAGGCAAGGTCAGCACCAATGGCGGCCATACGAGCTACAGCCAAGTCGGCTAGATCCTTACTCTCTGATCCACCTTCCACATAAGTCAGGGCAAATTTACGAATCTCACCCTTGAGGGCATCACCCGCATGCGACGCAGGTTTTCCTACTAACTGCTTCTCGATGTATTCAACGAGCAATTGCTGTTTCTGCTCACTGCTGCCATCAATACCCCAAAGATACGGATCACGCTCTGCTAAGTATTGAGCGGTGCCGCCACCACACATACATGTTGTCTGACGAGCGGCGAGTTCGTCCTCAAAAGCATTTGTCAACGCTGGTCCGCCGACCACGACGAATGGATGGTATTGCTCAACAATGCGTTGAGCATCAGCGCGCGCAGTCACTTCATCGGTGGCGAAACCAGTACTGATATAGGTGATTAAGTTAACCTTGCGACCATACAGTTCGTAATAGGTCTCGTAATACTTGATGTAGTTCTCAAGTGTCTCAGTGGATTGAGCGTTGGTCTCATCAGAGTTAATCGCCTGCGTGACATAGGCGATGACTGGGTCATCATCAGGACCCTGATAATGCACGATGGTTATTTCATCGGCAGTCACACCTGCCTCAGTTGCTCCACCGTTATCTCCGGTGAATGGGGCCATACACGGCGGTGCGAAGAAACTCGGCACAGCAATAGTTCCAAGTTCAACGTCACAACGCGAACCCCATGCGATCTTGTTGAATGCTTCATCGCTCAATTTCTCTTGGCCATCAACGAAGCTCAATGGGTATTCCCATGTATCCGACATCGGTGCAGCACTGTCGACGGGTGCATCCGTTGTGGCGGGCGCTTCAGTAGACGATGGAACGTCATCTCCTCCTGACGAGGCGACAATTCCGCCAATGATGGCTATCACTGCCACGATCGCCACGATCGGTCCCCATTTTTTTACTGACTTGGATCTACCAGACTCAGAACTTGATGAACTGCTTGATGGTTGCATGACTTATCCCCCTTGCCCTGATCGGGCGATCGCGGCACTTGATGTGCCTAAATATGACTCGATAACTATTGGGTGTGCAAGAACTTCAACTGGAAACCCATCGGCGATAACTCTTCCCTGATCAAGTGCGATCAAACGATCAGCAACCCCCGAGATGAAGGCTATATCATGTTCAATGATGACAAGTGCAGAACCCATGTCATCGCGCAAGCGCCGCACCACAGGTGTCAAAGCCTCGACCTCTCGTTGTGCCAGTCCTGATGAGGGTTCGTCCAGCAAAATCACACTCGGTCGATGCGCCACTAAACAAGCAAGGTCAACGATCCGTCGCGTACCCGTTGATAACTCACGAATAAATTTCTGCTCGTAATCGCCAAGTCCCAGAAGTTCGATCAGTTCACTCACACGTTGACTCACCGCGTCCTCTGATTCAAAGACGGGCGGTAGATACAGAGCTGCGGCTAACGCACTGCGATTTTTGACCCATCGCTCAAGCGACACCGCGAGTGTCTCCCTCACCGACAATTCGGGGAACAGACGCGCGTCCTGGAACGATCGACCCAACCCGAAGTTGGCCCGTGCCGTCGGTGACGACTTGGTGACATTGTGACCCGCTATGTCTATGGTCCCGTCCTGAAGCGGGGTGTAACCAGAAATCACGTCAAACAGGGTCGTCTTGCCCGCCCCATTTGGTCCGATAATTCCTACAATCTCATGTTCACGAATGTCCATTGAAACCCGGTCAACCGCCCGGATGCCACCAAAGGCAGCGACCACTCCTTGCGTGCGCAACGCAATGCCAGATCCAATCTCGCGAGTTTGATTCGTCTGCACATTCGTCATTGATTCGCTTTGTGCTGCACCCGACAAAAACACAGATCGTAAAATGTCTGGACGATTCAGTAATTCTGCGGTCGGACCCGCAAAGCGAATTTCTCCGCGCTCAAGGAAATACGCGCGTTGAGCAACAGTCAAAGCAATATTCACACTTTGCTCAACTAAGACAACGGTGACACCCTCTTGTGCCAATCGTTGCACCACTGGCAATAACTGACTAACGATCACCGGCGCCAAACCGAGCGATAGTTCATCAATCAACAAAACTCGCGGGCGCATGATGAAACTCATTGCTAAAGCCACCATCTGCTGTTGGCCACCTGAGAGATTCACTGCTGGTTCGTCGAGCCGCTCACCCAAAATGGGGAACATCTCCATCACTTCAGCGCGTGCCTTTGCCACTCCATCGCGGTCGCGCCGATTCGTCCAACCCGCAAGATCCAAATTCTCGCGCACAGTCAGGGAACCAAAGACACCTTGCCCGCCAGGCATTTGCACAATACCCATGGCCGCAATTTCGTGTGGAGGTGCATGCGTAATGTCGCGTCCATCAAAAATGATGGCTCCCTTATCCGCTTCAACTGTTCCACTGATGGATTTCAATAAGGTGCTCTTGCCCGCTCCATTGGTTCCCAAAAGAGCAACAATTTCGCCCTCTTCCATATCCATACTGATGCCCTGTAGAACCATGCGTCCGTCGTACCCCGAATGAACTCCGCGTAATAACAACAATTTGGCATTTCCTTGACGGCGATCGTATAAAGCCTCAGAACGAGCCGCCGCCGACTGCCAGACCTGGCCGATGTCGTCCATGATCACATTTCGAATTGATAACTGAATCAATCCACCAATCAAGAAAAGCGGAATCATGGTCAGCATTCCAATGCGAATTGAGGTTTTATCGGCAATCCAACCGATCATCGGCAATATCGCCAAGCCCGGAATAATCCACAGTGATGCGACGGAGAAACCCGTCGCTCGAGCGCGTGGTGGGATGGCCAATGACAAGACAGCAAAGGTTGCTGGTCCAAGAACAGCAAGCGATGCCGAAATGGCGCAGTTCACCGCCACAGCGATGTAGATGTTCGGGGCCAACGCAAACGCTGCTGAGGCAACTGCTGCCGCAAGTGAGACATAGCCAGCGACCTTGGTCAGACCAGCAACATTGCCAGCGAATTTTTTCGTCAGCCAACGCGCGCCGACAATCAGACCAACTAGTTGAAATGGCTCAGCGATTGCCGCGGCAATTCCACGGGCCCGTTCATCAAGACCAAACTCTTGGTCGTACAACAATGACGCCAATGTGCCAAAGCCAATCAAACCAGTGGCCAAGAAAGGCAAGCTGTACCAAATTCGTTTCAACGATTGCACTTTTTGCACCGTGCGCCAACTCTCAGAGAACGACGGCGCTTCTTCTTCGGTGTTGGCGACCTCGTCGGTGACCCCCATCGCTTTGCGTTCCCAGAAACCGCGAATTGGCTCTCGCAGTTTTATTGCCAAGATGGCAAGAATCACAGTCGGAATCGTGAAGATCAAAAATGGAGTTCGCCAACCGAAATAATGCGCCAAAAACCCTGCCGACAGCGGACCCACGAATGCTCCCACAGCATTGGCGGAGCGATGAAATGAAAAGACTTTGGCACGCACTTCAATGGGGTAATAATCAGCAATCAACGAGTTGTGAGTCGGGTCGACAACAGCTTTTCCAAGAGCTGACCCACTTCTTGCAACTGTCAGCACTACGACACCCATTGCGATACCGGTTAGCCCCGAAAAGAGACCCCAAACTAAGGCCCCGACAACTGCAATCGGTATCCGCTTTGAGCGGTCAGCAAGCTGGGCAATGGGGACTTGCAGAGCGAGGGCGGCGACACTTGAAAGCGCCACGATGGCCAACATCGTGCTCAGATCAAGATTGAAATGCTCACGGATATTCGGCAGCAGTACGCCAAAGGCTGCTCGATCAAGTTCATCAACCGCATTGAGACCGAACAACAAAAGTAACGGATACGCGGCTTCACCACCACAGAGTTCGCGAAGTGACACCACTGGATGACGGATGTTGCCCCAAATACTGCGTGGCTCACTCATGAAACATCTTCCTTTTTGCGTGCCCGTTTGTACATTCGTCCCGAAAGTTCATCACGAATTCTGATCACCAAAGCCCCTAAGCCGCCGGGCAGGACCAAGAGCATGAACATCACACCAGCACCAGTAGAAAGAAATCGCCATTCTGGTGCAGTCACAAACCATTCGGTTCCCCGCAAGTATGCCGCTCCTAAAATGGCTCCAAATGAGACGCCGAGTCCGCCGACAATTGAAGCGGTAAAAACTTCAAGGCTGCGACCGACATTGTAACTGTTGATGTCAAAACTGTAATTGAGGTGTGTATATAGGCCACCCGCGACTCCAGCAATCGCTCCTGAAATGGTGAAGGCTGTGAGCTTGACCCAGATCACTGGCACTCCAAAAGCCTGAGCAGCGCGCTCGTTATCGCGCAACGCCAAAATTGCTCGCCCAGTTCTGCTGCGTCGGATACCACGGACACCACCAAAAACTACGATCAGCACCAACAATGTGTAGACATAAAAACGAGTCGGAGTATCAATGTCTAAACGACCAAAAAGCGGAAATCGCTCAATCCGCTTGATGGGGATCCATTCAAAGAAGCGATCGTTCAGGAGCCATGAGGTGACGCTGAGGGCAAACACCAAGGTAACGACGGCGAGATAGAGCCCGCGAAGTCGCAATGCCGGTAAGCCAACTAAGAACGCCGCTAGTCCTCCAACGATGGCCGCGATGACTAACGACAAAGTCAGATCGACACCCCACGCCTCGGTGCACTTGGCACTCACAGCAGCTCCAATGGCGACAAAGCCCACTTGTCCGAGCGAAATTTGACCCGCCCAACCAGTCAACACAACGAGGGATAAGCCGATGATGCCATAAATAAAGATTGCCGTGACTTTGATGACTTGATCGGTGCGCAAAAGAATTGGGATCGCCACCAAGCTGGCGAGAACCACCGCGTATGTACCCCACCTCATCACGCGGACCCACGGAAGTCGCGCTACCTCGGGAGCGAGATCATGAACTTCGTCAGCCAAGCGCCATGACGCAGTGGTGTCTTGATCAAGGCGCGAGGCCCCCTTGCGTTGCATCAATAAGGCCGCCATCACCGCCACTGCGATAAACGGCGCAACCAATAGGGGACTTTCAGCGTTCCATTGCACGCCGTATTCAAGAATTCCTAGTGCCACTGCAGCGACTGCAATCGTCGGCAAGTTGCGCAATCGTCCAATCACCAAAGCCGCCAATGCCAGTACCAAGCCCGAAACCGAGAGTGCGCCACCAATCGGCACTCCGAGAATCCCTGAGCGCAAAAAGAGGGCCAAGAACGACAACGCCGATGCCAACATCCACACAATGGTGGAAAGCCAGCCCACTGGTATTCCCAGAAGAGCAGCGCGATCACTGCGCTCGGCGGCGGCGCGCACAGCGATGCCAACTTGCGTTTTCGAGAGAAACAACCCCACCGCAATCATTGCCAGCGGAGCAAGGATCATGGCAATGAGATCATTGGCGTTCAAAATGAACGTCCCGACGGTGAGTTTCCAGGCGACAGGGGGCGGAATCCTTTCGGAAGCCGCTACTTCGTCCCATAAACGGGGCAAAATAATTGCCAATACGCTCAGCAGTTGAGTGATACCCAAAGTTGCCACTGTCAGCACTAGCCGCGGAGAACGCACGAAGCGCCGCACGATCGCCAATTCCACGATGGCGCCGAGAACAACCGAACTGACGAGACCGACACCGAGTCCAAAAAGATACGGCAAGCCGTTGAATACGATCAGGCCTACTGACAAAATTGCTGGCACAAAACCAAGATCGGCCTGAGCAAAGTTGATCACTCTGTTGGCTCGATAGACCAGGGCCATTCCCACAGCCAAGAGTGCCGTCAGCAACCCGAGCACGACTCCGCGAATCCATGCGCCGGCAGGCAGACCAAAGAAAATGAGTTGCACCGCGACTAGGGAGAAGGCTGGGCTCAGGGGAACTAAGGCACCACGCAACGACCTTGCGGCCCGATCCACCTTGCTCACAAATTCCCCATGTGCAACAGCCCCCAGTTGCCGCGATTTTGTCCAAATCGCTGACATATGACTATCACACAGCATGGGTTCGGGGGAAAGCCGAGTTCAACCATTCAATTGACAGTTGAGGTGAAACTACTTTGGTTCGTTAGGGTAATAATTAATGGGAACAGTTCGTCGCCACATATTTATTGACTCGCCAGCCGATGAAGTTTGGGCACTCGTCGGCGACCCCGCCCGCCTCCACGATTGGTTTCCTATTACTTCATGCGAGGTCGTTGGCAACAAAAGGTGGATCAACCTGGCAAGTGGTCTGCGGTTCGAAGAAGACATCATCACGCTCGATCATGATCTACGGAGATTTCAGTACTCGATTGTCAACAACTTGATCGTCAAGTCACACCTCGGAACCGTCGATGTGATCCCGGACGGGCCCACCCGTTGCATGGTGATGTACGGCACCGACATCGACCCTGAGCCAATGGGCCTCATCATCATTGGTGCTGCTGGCGCCGGCTTAGAAAAACTGCAAGAAATTTTCGCAGCCAAAAAGAAGTCAGCAAAGAACGGAGCAAAGTAATGGGTCGCAAGATTCTTTTCATCACGACCGATCAACAACGCTTTGATGCACTTGGCTGCAACGGCGGCTTAATTGCTCGCACTCCAAACATTGATGCTCTCGCAGCGACTGGCATCAACTACAACCGCGCGCATCCGCAAAACGTTGTGTGCATGCCATCACGTTCAACCATGATCACTGGTCAACATGTTGCAACTCATGGCGTGTGGATGAACGGTGTCCCGTTGCCCAACGATGCACCGAGCGTTGCGACAACATTGCATGATGCTGGTTACAAAACTGCATTGATCGGCAAAGCTCACTTTGAACCATTCCTTGATCCATTTTTGCGATTCGTGGAAAACCAATTAGCCAACTCGGGTGCCCATTCGCTCATTGAAGACGGCCATTTACATCGTGGCTTTGATCACATGGAATCAGCAAGTCATGGTGGCATGGGTTCATTCCATTACGCCCAATGGCTCATGAAGAATCACCCAGAAGCGGTTCCCATGTATTACCGCGTTCTTGACATGTCGTTGCAGGTAAGTGCTGAAGGTGGCGGCGACACTGGCGCACCGCAAGCCCACATCAACAACATTTCCCGTGAGTTGTACCACACCGACTGGGTCGCCGATCGCACGATCGCTTGGCTTGATTCACTTGATGCCGATGCCGACTGGTTCTGTTGGGTGAGCTTCCCCGATCCGCACCACCCGTGGGATCCGCCGGCTTCCGAAACTCATCGTGTCAATTGGCGCGATCTTGATTTGCCGGCTGGCTATCCACAAAATCGCGCTGAGCGCGAAGCAATTCTTGACAACAAGCCCGCCCAGTGGCGCAAGTGGTACGACGGCGAATTTGTTTCAAACTACGAAGCACCATTGAAGTGGGTCCCCAATACTTTGACCGACGATCAAGTTCGTGAAGTCAATGCGTTAACGCATATTGAAAACGAATTGATTGACGAAGCAGTTGGTCGCATGATGAAGCGCATTGACGAACGTGGTTGGGGCGCCGACACCGACATTTTGTTCTCCACCGATCACGGTGAATTTCAAGGTGACTTTGGTTTGTTGTTCAAAGGCCCGTATCACGTTGATTCGTTGATGCGTGTTCCGCTCATTTGGCGTCCGGCTCCGTCGGCAGGAATTGATCCAGCGACCGTTGAAGCACCAGTAGGTCATGTGTCGTTGGCATCAACGTTCTGCCATATCGCCGGGCTCGCCCAACCTGGTTATGTCGAAGCACCGCGTTTGCCAGTGAATAAAAATGAAGCAACCGAACTTGGCCACGAACGAGTACTGACCGAATGGGACAGCGTGTTGTTTGGCAAAATTGTGAGCCTGCGCTCAATTTGTCGCGATGGGTGGGTTGCAACTGCATGCATGCCCGGATCAATTCACGATGGCACTGAAGGTGAGTTGTACAACTTGGCCAACGATCCGTTGCAGCAAACAAACTTGTGGAGCGACCCTTCACAAAAGTCGTTGCGTGATGATTTGCTCGCCGACATGTGGGATCACTTGCCGACACCCGATGCAGTTCGTCGCGAGTGCGACGCACCAGTCTGATCTGGTGCTTATCTAGTTCAGTGCTAGTTCAAATCGGTGCGGCGGTCGCGGAAGACTCCCCAACCGCTACGCAAATGAGCAACTTCATCTAAATCAAATGTCGCAGTCATAACTGTCTCGCTACTGCGATCGGCCTCAGCGACTTTTTCGCCAGTCGGCCCAGCGATAAACGACGAGCCGTAAAAGGTCAACGTAAATCGTGAACCAACCTCGGTACCTATTCGATTGGCTGCAACAACTGGTACAAGATTCGCACCCGCATGACCTTGCATGACTCGTTGCCAATGTGCAGCAGAGTCGTACTCGGGGTCCATCGGTTCGCTACCGATTGCGGTCGGATACACAATGACTTCA
>Ga0209086_10002387_pt1 | contig 14665 bp, 15 predicted proteins | sample M_130207_XF_Meta_FD_187312 | JGI IMG/M metagenome (GOLD analysis project Ga0209086, IMG submission 187312) | Freshwater microbial communities from Lake Montjoie, Canada to study carbon cycling - M_130207_XF_MetaG (SPAdes) (version 2) | ecosystem: Environmental > Aquatic > Freshwater > Lake... | reverse complement strand
ATGCGGCTCTTCGATGCGCGGTCATCGGAGCAACGCCAGCTTCGTTGGCATCGATTGCATCTGGAATTATCGCTGCAGAACGAGCGGAAAGTTTGGTTCAGAATCTGACGATCGACTCACGACTGTCTTGTCATGCTGGTCATGCTGGTCATGCTGGTCATGCTGGTCATGCCGCATTCCCCGCGTCTTGCTGCATCGCAGTGAATGATCGTTTGATTCATGCTGTTCCTTCGGATGAACCGCTCTGTGATGGTGATGTTGTCACTGTCGATGTCGCGGTTCGATTGGGTGGATGGTGCGCTGATGTTGCTGACTGCGTCGTCATCGGGCGTGGAACGAGCAGATCTCATGCGATGGTCAGCGGATGTCACGAAATGCTCGAAGTCGCCTTGGCAACAATGGCTCCAGGAGTTCGTTGGTCACAAGTCGCAAAGAAAATGCAAGATGTTGCCGAAGCCCGAAGCCTCGGTCTCGTCACTGGCTACGCAGGTCATGGAATTGGTCGCGCATTGCACGAAGCGCCGATCGCGCCGTGCGGAATCGAAGCTGGTTTCATCGAGCGCGGAGATTTCACGCTCTTGCCAGACATGGTGTTGTCGGTCGAGCCAACAGTTGTTTCTCGTCCAGATGGGATTCGCTCGGTTGATGCCGACGGATTTGCCATCGGATGCCGGCTTGTTGCTTGCTCCGACGGTTGGACAATGCGAACTGAAAGTGGTGCCGCAGGTTGCTCTGTTGAGCGCACTGTGGTCATCACTCGAAGTGGTTGCGAAATGCTTGATGAAATGTTTGACGGAGCATGTTGCTCTATCAATAGGAGTTCAAAACTATAAATGGCCAAAGAAGAAAAGATCACCCTCGAAGCCGAAGTCACTGAAGCATTGCCTGATGCGATGTTTCGAGTCAAACTTCAGAATGGCCACGAAATTCTGGCCTATGTCAGCGGCAAGATGAGAAAGTTCTTTATCAGAATTCTTCCAGGCGATCGAGTCACGATTGAAATGAGCCCATACGACATGACCAAGGGCAGAATCACTTTCAGGCAGTAAGACGAAACCAGAACGAAACCAGAACGAAACAAGCACAACAGTAAATTTTCACCCCCAACTCAAACAAAGATTCATCAATATTTACGGAGTCACTTATGAAGGTTAGAAGCAGTATCAAGCGCAGAACACTCGATTGCCAGATTGTTGTCCGAAAGGGCAAGCGCTTTGTCATTAACAAGAAGAACCCAAGACTGAAGCAGCGACAAGGTTAATTCAGAGGATAATCCAAAGGTTAATCCAAAGCTGAATCAAAACTGAAACCACATCGGAGAAAACTATGCCACGTATTGCCGGTATCGACATTCCAGACAAAAAGAAAATCCTTTTTTCACTCCAGTACATCCACGGTATCGGCCCAAAGGGCGCCGAGAAGATCTTGGAAAAGACTGGCATTGATCCTAATCGCCGCACGCACACACTTGGCGATCAGGAACTTGCAGCGATCTCGAAGGAGATCGATGATGGTTACATCGTTGAAGGTGCTCTGCGACGTCAAGTTGCGCAGGACATTCAACGACTCAAGGACATTCATGCGTATCGCGGAGAGCGACATCGTCGTTCATTGCCATGTCGTGGACAGCGCACTCGTACCAATGCTCGTACTCGCAAGGGTAAGAAGAAGACCGTCGCTGGTAAGAAGGGCGTAAACGGTTAATCCAAAGATTCAACCAGAGAAAAAACTATGTCGAAGAAACCAAAGATTCGTAAGAACGTTATTAAGGGCATCGTGAATGTGAGCGCTTCGTTCAACAACACGATCGTCACAATTACAGACACCAACGGCGAGACCATTTGCTGGGACTCGGCTGGAAGTGTTGGATTTAAGGGCGCGCGCAAGAGCACGCCATTTGCTGCGAGTCGTGCAAGCGAGCGAGCGGCGGGGAAGGCCCGTCGTATCGGCATGCGCGAGGTCGAAGTTCGGGTCCGTGGCGCTGGCCCCGGCCGAGAATCAGCTGTCACCGCTCTTCAAGCCAACGGGCTGAAGGTGCTGACGATTGAAGATCAGACACCGCTTCCTTTCAACGGATGCCGATCGCCAAAGAAGCGACGCGTCTAACATCGTCTTTCGCCTATTGCCCCAAAGCAGGGCCGCAGAGCAACCCGGCAGGGTTCTGCGGTTCCGATCGGGGCTAGGCTCGTTCTGTTCGGACTGGATACTGCCGCATTAGGAGATTTGAATCATGCATATTCGATGGAGAGGTCTTGAATTACCGGGTCGTGTGACTGCTGATAAAACCAGTATGACCACGACATTTGGCCGTTTTTCCGCTGAGCCGTTTGAGCGCGGATTCGGTACCACCATTGGCAACAGTCTTCGTCGCATTTTGCTTTCAAGCATTGAAGGTGCGGCGATTACGAAGTTGGCAATCGCAGGAATCACCCATGAATTTTCTTCGATCCCCGGAGTTGTTCAGGATGTCTCTGACATCTTGCTCAATATCAAGGGACTGATCGTGGAGATGGACGGCGATGAAACCAAGAAAGTGCACATTCGAGTGGAAGGTCCGTGCGATGTCACTGGCGCGTCCATTGAATCAGATGCTTCGGTTCGCATTCTTAATCCAGATCATGTCATTTGCAGAGTGAATGACAAGGTTCGCTTTGAAGTCGAACTCACGGTGAATCGAGGTCGTGGATATCAACCTGCAAGTGAGCAATACAACACCGAAGAAGATCAGGTCATTGGAGAAATTCCAGTGGACGCAATTTTCACCCCAGTTCTACGCGTTCGTTATCGCGTGGAAGACACGCGCGTCGGTCAGCGTATGAATTACGAGCGCCTTGTTCTTGATGTTTGGACCAACGGCACAGTGACTCCAGAGATGGCAGTCGTTGAAGCAGGCAAGATCCTTCGCAAGCATGTCAATCCATTCGTGCAGTTTGATTCGGCTGGAGATGAAATGGTTGATCAAGGACTTTCGTCCGATCAAGAAGTTGATAGTGATTTGGATCGCAAACTTTCCATGTCCATCGCAGATCTGAATCTTGGTGTGCGCGGTACGAATTGCCTGCAAACTGCGGGGATTACTACTGTCGGACAACTCGTGCAAAAGACCGAAGCCGATCTGATGGAACTCCGTTCCTTCGGTAGGACTTCATTCACTGAAATCGAGAGTCGTCTGCAAGAGCTCGGTTTATCGCTCGGTATGCAAGTATCAGAAGGCTCTTCGTTGAAAGCCTGAGTGGAAAGCCTGAAATTAGAAGGAGTATTGAAAAATGAGACATCGTGTAGCCGGTAAACAACTCTGTTTGGAAAGCGATCATCGCAAAGCATTGCTGCGCAATTTGGCAGCAGGACTTTTTGAACATGGCGAAATCGTCACGACTCTGACTAAGGCGAAAGCCGTCAAGCCGTACGTGGAACGCCTGATCACGATCGCTCGACATCGCACGCTTGCGGCTCGTCGTTTGCTTCACAGCAGATTGACTGACCGTGCAGTGTTCGCATGGATTGCAGATCCGAATGTCAAGGAAGAACGCAAGACGAGCGCATACTGGGCCCTCCCAGCAGCGAGCGAGATTGAGTTCAACCGCTATGGCGAACTTCGAAAGTCGCCGCGCTTGGTTCATCATTTGATGACCCGAGTTGCGCCGCTCTTTACGGATCGACCAGGTGGTTACACACGCATCGTCAAGCTGGATCGACGCCGAATCGGAGATGCGACAAATTTGGTCGTGCTTCAACTCGTTGGCCGTGAAGGTGGATCGCAAGTTTCAGGTGGAAGTTCAGTTCGTCGAACGACTGCGGATAAACGAACTGCTTTCGCAGCAAAGATTCGCAAGGAAACAACAAAGGCTGAAAGCAAGCCAGAGAACAATTCAGAGAACAAGCCAGAGAACAAGCCAGAGTAAGTTTCGGTTTCTGAATTCCGGGTTATTTACAACGCAAATTCATTCCTTCGCCAGCTAAAACTGGCGGAGGAATCTTGCGTCGTTTTCGAAGAGCCAACGGATATCGCTGATGCCATAGCGGCGCATCGCAATTCGCTCGATTCCTAGACCGAATGCATAGCCTCGCCATTCTTCAGGATCGATTCCAACTGCGGCAAAGACGTTTGGATCGACCATGCCACATCCGCCGATTTCAACCCATTGCCATTGACCTCGGATGTGCATTTTCATGTCGACTTCTGCAGAAGGTTCGGTGAATGGGAAAAAGCTTGGGCGCATTCGCACTTCAGCGTCTTTGCCGAAATAGGCGTGTGCAAATTGCAGAAGTGCGGTCTTGAGATCAACGAGGGAAAGATTGCGATCGACGCACAATCCTTCGATCTGGTGAAACATCGAGAAGTGAGTCGCGTCGTGGGTGTCTGGTCGATAGACGCGACCAACCGCCACCACCTTCAGCGGAAGAGGTTGCGTTTCCATCGCACGAATTTGCACAGTGGAAGTCTGTGTTCGCAGGAGTCGCTTCACGCCCGACTGTTCACCCATATAAAAATTATCCGTAGCGTCGCGCGCGGGATGACCTTCTGGAATATTGAGCGCCGTAAAATTATGCCATTCATCTTCTACCTCTGGACCATCCGCAACGGCGAATCCCATTTGTCCAAAGACGTCGATGATTTCATCTATCGTTCTGGAGAGAATGTGCCGGCGACCTTCGCCAAGTGTGACACCGGGTTCGGTGACATCGATCACAGGCCCTTTGGGTGCAGTACCCAGAAGATTCTTCTGACTTTCGAAAGAGGCTTCGAGTTGCAACTTGAGTTCGTTGAGTCGCTTTCCGAGTTCTGGTTTTTGATCGCGGGGCGCATCTTTGAGCAGAGACATAAGCGCTTTCAATTCTCCGTTCGTACCCAGGTATTTTGTTCGCCAGATTTCGACTTGCGCTGGTGATTTTGCAGCAACAAGTTCTGACTCCCCTTGAAGCTGGAGCGAATTGATTTTGTCAATCATCGGTGGCCAAAATGAAAGGCGTCGAATTACAAGCCATCGGGGTGGAAGTGTAGGGATTTTGTCCCGTGTTTGTCTCGGCAGGGTCGGGTCGCATTCTCGGGTCTTTGGATATGAACCGAGAATACGACCCCGACACCCGTCGGGATGCTCCCCAAGAATTATTCCCCAGAACTGATCCCCAGAATTGAAGCCGACACACACTCCCGAAATTTTAAAATCCGCAGCCGTGCAGATTGAAACACAAACCACCTGGAAGGACTCGACATAGAGATAGATGATTAAGGGGTGGGTATTGAGAAAAATCCTAAATTTCTTGCAAAAATCATAAAATCGCTCATAATAAACGAATATGAGTGCTACTTCTGACCCGTTAACCCCAAGTCGTTCGTTCCCGGAGACTCAGACTGTTTGGATTTCTGATCGATTGTCCGAGGGCGAAGCAGGTTTGATGCTCGCCAATGGATATGTGATGGAGAGTTATGTTCGGCCGTTGAGCATCTATTGCGGCAAGATCGGATTGGCGCGATCGGTGCGTATCGATGCAGACGATTTAGTGCATGGTTTTTTTGCCAATCGCTTGAGCAATTCTGAATATCTCAAGTCATGGTTGACGAGTGGATTGCGACTTCGCCAATGGTTGCGAAATGGACTTCATTTTTACGTGCACGAATTGCGGCGGCAGAATGCAACTCAGCTTGGACTTCAGATTGGAGGTCAAGCATTGTCAGAAGAAGTTCTCAGTGAGGGCGCAGCGCACGATCATGAGTTCGAGAGGGCGTGGGCATTGGCTGTCCTTGACTTGGCGATGAAGGAAACAAAGGAAGAACTCGAGACGCGAAATCGGCGTGATGAGTGGGAAATGTTCTGGAGTCATCATGTCGAAGGAGTTCCCCACGCAAAAATTGGAGAGCGTTTCCAATTGTCCGCCGCACAAGTAGCTCAGCGAGCATTCGCGGTTGGTGCGCAACTTCGAGATGCGCTTTGTGGAATTCTGCGCAAGGACGGAGCATTGGGCAGCGAGATCGATGTGGAAGTTCGGTCCATGATGGAGGTCTTAAATGAACTCCGATCCTGATTTGTACCACGATGATTTCGGAGCGTCGCGTGCGGTTGCGATGCGGCTATTTTGCGCGATTTTAGGCCCAAATGCGCACCCAATTGATCGACTTGCGGCGCGATGCGCTGCATCGGATGGAGCGCAGTGGAGCAGTCAAGTTCTTGCAGCATTTGTGCCTGTTCCCAAGTCGATTGAAAGTTGGATCACTTGGAAAGATATGGCAAAGACCGGCATTCGCGAGAGCGATCTTCATGCTGGAGATCCTTTGGCACTCGCTACATTTTTACAATATCTCTGCGCGATTGCAGGCGCATTGGCTTTCGATGGAACTGTAATAACAAAAACTTCGGCAGTCGAAATTCGACGCGCGTTGAATGTGATTGGTCCATTGATCGAACCAAGATGGCAAGATATTTTCCGTCGAGCACGCGTTCGACTTGATCAAATCAAAGAGATTGGTTCGACAAAATAGTTTTTATGTTGTGTAGTCGGCGTTGATTTCGACATATCTCTTCGTCAACCCGCACGACCAGAAAACATCAGACGCATTTCCCATCGCAAGGTCTAATTCAATTCGAACCGTATCGGCCGTGAATGCACGACGGACCGCAACGGGGTCGGCGTTCGTTGGTTCGCCGGCTGCAAAGAGGGCAATTCCACCTGCAGAAACCCGCAGAGTTGATGGATTCAATTCGACTCCTGCGCGACCTGCTGCAGCGAGGATTCTGCCCCAGTTTGGATCGCCACCAGTCACTGCGGTGCGCACTAACAAACTCATTGCAACAGTTCGAGCCACTTGCAGTGCATCTGATTGCGTTCGTCCTCCATGTACTCGCACTTCAAGTCCGCGCTCGAATCCTTCTCCGTCACGAACGACCATGAGCGCAAGTTCTTGAGCGACTGCTTCAAAGGCAAGTGCCAGTTGATTTGGCGGAACTATTCCAGCGCAATTGGAAGAGAGCGCAAAGACACTGTCATTCGTGCTTGTGTCACCATCAACTGAGATGCGGTGAAAACTTTTTTCGACGGCGGATCGAAGGTGTCCGTCCAACTCGCTTGGTGTAAGCGTTGCATCAGTTGCAATCACTGAAATCATCGTTGCCATATTTGGATGAATCATTCCTGCACCCTTTGCGACGCCAGTCACGGTGCAGGTTCGTTCAGTTGCTCCTTCCATCCAACGAATGCTTCGGCTCGCCCACTTTGGTCGCGTATCGGTGGTCATGATTGACCGAGCAAATGTCTCGCACGATCCAGTTTGAAGTGAAGCCTTCAGTGCAGGTAATGCCTTCTCGATGCGATCGATTGGAAGTTGGACTCCAATGACACCTGTGGAATTCACAAGGACCGATTGCGGTGGAATACCCAGAGTGGCTGCGAGTGATTCAATCGTGCGGCGGGAGCGAGCAAGACCTTCTTCGCCAGTCGCAGCATTGGCGCAACCAGAATTAATAATGAGCGCGCGGATTCGTGCTGAAGAAACAGCGAGATTGGCTCGAGAGACTTGAATCGGCGCAGCAACAATCAGATTGCGTGTGAAAACAGCAGCGGCGGAGAGTTCTCCATTGCCGAATTCTGCATTGCCCAGCTCTCCATTGCCAAACTCTCCATTTCCAAACAAGAGCGCAAGATCATTGACGCCTGGCTTTTTGATTCCTGCCGCTACACCTCCGGAAGAAAATCCGCGTGGCCAATCCGGCGCAGTGGTGGGGGGGTTGGAAGCAATTGCGTTCGGTGAAAGCGATGTGGGAGTTGCGGTCATTAGATCAGTTGGCCCGAATAGGTGTTGCGCCAGTGTCGAGAGTCATTGCAACTTCATCACATGCATCATTGCGTGGACATGTTGCGCAGTCCTTGAGAACTTTCTCTGGCAAGATGCTGACACTGACTGTCTTGAATCCGCAGCGCGCGAAAAAATCTGGCGCACGTGTCAAGACAAAAACCTTTGGAATACCAAGGTCAGCTGCCCAGTCAACGAAGTATCGAGTGAGTGTCGAACCAAGGCCTCCGCCTTTGCGACCAGGCACCACTCCAAGTGAGCGGATTTCAGCTAATTGTGGGGTATAAATCCACAGCGAGCCGCATCCAACAACTGTATCACCTTCAACAGCGACTGCGAATTCCGAAAGTGACTCGAGAATTTCGTCGCGCGATCGTGGCAAATGTTCGCCTTGTCGGGCCCAATGCTCGATGATCCCGCAGATTGCGTCCAGATCATCGATGTGAGCTTCGCGAATTTTTGCATCGCATTGCGTTCGCTCAGTCGAGCCTTCGTCGCTGGATGATTCGATCTGACGGCGAGCGGCTGCAACAGATCCTGCAACTTGCAGTGGTGCAGTACCTCCGCGTACATCGCGTTTGGCGATCGCACGGTCGACCGTCAGCGCAACATAGACATCGGATTGAATGCGAGGTTCGACCTCTTGCATTTGCGCGACTGTGAGATCTTCGAGTGGCTTCGATTCTCTGATCGCTGCGCGTACGAGGCGTCCAGCAGAATGATGTGCATCCCGAAATGGAATGCCTTGATTCACAAGATAATCTGCAAGTTCGGTGGCATTGGAATATCCACCACCTGCAGCGGCGCGTGCACGCTCTCGGTGAACGATCAATCCATCAAGCACAGGCGGAAGCATTCGTAAGCTGAGCGAGAGATGCTCCATCGCATCGAAAAGTGGTTCCTTGTCTTCTTGAAGATCTTTGTTGTAAGCAAGAGGCAACCCCTTGAGAACTGTTAAAATGTTCACAAGGTTAGCGATCTGTCGCCCAGTTTTTCCTCGAATAAGTTCGAGTGCGTCTGGGTTTTTCTTTTGTGGCATCAAACTGGAACCGCTTGTGACGGATTCGGAGAGTTCGATCAATCCTGCTTCACCAGTGCTATAAAAAATAATGTCTTCAGCGAAGCGCGAGAGATGGACCGCAGCAAGCGCAGTGGTTGCGAGTGTCTCGACCACGAAATCTCGATCACTGACGGCATCGAGAGAGTTTGCAGTCGGCGCAGAAAATCCAAGATCATGCGCCAAGTGATCGCGGTCGATGGGATATGCAGTTCCAGCAAGAGCGCCAGATCCCAGTGGACAGAGTCCGGTGCGAATCGCTGCGTCATTGAATCGATCTCGGTCACGGAGCAACATTTCGACATATGCCATGCACCAATGACCAAAAAGAATTGGCTGGGCGCGTTGCAGATGCGTGTATCCAGGGAAGAGAGTTTCGCGTTCGCGCTCTGCTAAAGAGAGAAGGCTTCGAATCGCAGCTTCGATTTCATTCTGTCGATTTGCAATCTGCTTGAGTGTCCAGAGTCGCAAATCAGTTGCAACTTGGTCATTACGACTGCGACCTGTGTGCAGCTTTTTCCCCAGTGATCCGACGCGGGCGACAAGTTCTCTCTCCACCCACGAATGAATATCTTCGTCGACAGCATCGATCAATGAAGACGGATTTTCAACACCATGATGCAGCACATCGTTGAGAGCTTCAACGAGCGAATCGGCTTCGCTGACCGACAAAACGTTCGCCCGTTGAAGTGCGCGCGCCCAACCGACGCTTCCTTCAATGTCTTCGTGCAAAAGCGTTCTGTCGAATGCAAGCGAATCGTTGAAAGCTCGAAAAAGTGGATCGGCTGCTTTCGTAAATCTTCCAGCCCAAGTCACGCTCATCGAGTGACCTGCGGGGATGAAGTGCGAGCAGTAGAGTTCTTTTGTGCAGCTTGAGGATTCGCAGCATCGCGTAGCGCACGAATACGCGCCGGCAATGAAAAGAGACGAATGAAACCTTCCGCATGAGTTTGGTCATAGACATTGTCTGCGCCGAAAGTCGCGAAGTCCTGACTATAAAGCGAATTCGGACTTCGTCGCCCAGAGACTGTCGCAGTGCCTTTGAAGAGCCGAACGCGAACGTCACCGTCGAGAACTTGCGCCGCATTTTGTGCGCTCGCCCAAAGAACTTCGCGTACTGGAGTGAACCATGTTCCTTCATAGACGATGCGCGCGAAATCGAGCGCCAGCTTTTGTCGCCACTGCATCGTGTCGCGGTCATAGCACAGTTGCTCCAAACCGCGCAGCGCTTCCATCAAGATTGTTCCACCTGGAGTTTCGTATGCGCCGCGACTCTTCATGCCGACGAGTCGATTCTCGACCAAATCGATTCGACCAATACCATGCGCACCGCCGACACGATTGAGATTTTCCAGAAGTGTGACTGAATCCATCGGCACACCATCGAGCGAAGTTGGGAATCCACTTCGGAATGAAACAGTGATTTCAGCTCCGGCATCAGGTGCAAGTTTCGGATCACAAGTGAGCATCCACACATCTTCCGGAGGCGCCTTCCAAGGATCTTCCAGATCGCCACCTTCGTGAGAAATGTGCCAGATATTTGCGTCGCGCGAATAGATTTTCTCTGCACTTGCTGCGCAGGGGATCGAACGCACTTTCAAATAGTCCAGCATTTGTTCACGGCTCTTGAGATCCCAGAGTCGCCATGGCGCAATGACTGGAAGGTGCGGCGCAAGTGCAGCAAATGTGCATTCGAATCGAACTTGATCATTGCCCTTGCCGGTGCAACCGTGGCTGAGTGCATCGCAATCTTCAGCAAGTGCGACTTCGACCTGAGCGCGTGCAATGATCGGTCGCGCAATCGAAGTTCCCAAGAGATATCGACCTTCATAGACAGAGCCAGTGATCGCCATTGGATATGCGAACTCTTCGAGGAAGGCCTTGCGCAGATCCTTGATCACGCATTTGGTCGCGCCCGAGCGAATTGCTTTCTCTTGAATTCCTTCAAGTTCTCGCGCACCTTGACCAACATCTGCCACGACGGCGATGACTTCGCATCCATATGTCTCAACGAGCCATGGAATGATGCAGGAAGTATCGAGACCTCCGGAATACGCGAGTGAAACACGGCGGGGTTTGAATGACTGACTCATGGTGACTCCTTCAAAGCAAAGATGGAAGAACGGACGGTGTGAATAGAAAGCGGACGAGTTGTATGCGGTCGAGATTCAGATGCGAAGTGCGATATCTGGTCGCAGCAGTGCGAGCATGAGTGCGTTCTGCACATGCATGCGGTTTTCGGCTTGGTCAAGAACGATCGATGCGGATGAATCGATTACTTCCGCAGTGACTTCTTCGCCACGCTTCGCAGGAAGGCAGTGCATGAAACGAGCGTTCGCGCCAGCTCTGCGCATGAGCTCTGCATTGACTTGATATGGTGCGAGAAGCGCGGTCTTTTCAACAGTTTGAGATTCTTCGCCCATGGATATCCATACATCGGTATAGATCGCATCCGCGCCTTTGACAGCATCGAGATCGTCCGTGCAGACAATGCGTGCGCCGCTGCGGCACGAACGACCATCTGCGACTCGAAGAACTTCAGCAGGTGGTCGATAGGACGGGGGAGTGATCACGGTCATTCTGCCGCCAAGTGTGGCGACCGCTTCGATGAGCGAGTGGCATACATTGTTCCCATCACCAACCCAAACGAGATGAAGTTGTTCAATTGAGATTCCAGTTTCCAACAATGTGAAGATGTCGGCGAGCGCTTGGCATGGATGATGCAGATCGCTGAGCGCATTGATCACGGGCACAGAACTCGCCGCCGCAAATCGTTTGAGTAGATCGTGTGATCGACAGCGAATGGCAACAACATCAACCCAGCGCGAAAGATTTTGCGCGTAATCCTCGACGGTTTCGCGCACACCGATCGGCGATGCTTGATGATCCAAGAAGCTGACTCCGCCGCCAAGTTTCTGAAATCCAAGCTCAAAGGAAACGCGAGTGCGCAGCGAAGGCTTTTCAAAGAGCATCACGAGGGAACGCTGCGCAAGACTTCCTGCGAATGCTGAATAGTCAGCCTTCATTCTGCTTGCAAGTGCAAAGAGATGTGTGATCTCGGTTGCGGAGAGATCGACAACCTGAATCAGATCGCGTGTGACGAGGATTGGTGCGGTGAGTGTCATCGTGAGAGTGTTGATTGTGTGGTGTGCAACGATGCGATAGAAGGGGGAAGAATCGTACTGCCGACGGATTCGCCATCGGCAAGCCTGGCCAGAATATTTTTATCCCGCCATCCGGCAATCACAACGCATACCCCAGTCTCTGTCGCTGTTGCAAGCGCGTTATTGATCTTGGGGATCATGCCACCGTAGATCACACCTTGTTCGATCAAGGTTGCAACTTCTGGCGCAGTGATTTTCGAGATGAGTGCGCCATCTTGATCGAGAACGCCAGAGACATCGGTCAAGAAAATAAGTCTTGTTGCGCCGACAATTCGCGCAATCGCAGCCGCGGCATCGTCTGCATTCACATTGAGCAAATCTCCACCAGCATCAACCGCAACGCTGGAGATGATTGGTAGGAATCCAGCATTGAGCAGAGTATGAACAAGCTTTGCGTCACCGCCGACAACTTCGCCAACGCGGCCGGGATTGAACGAATAGCGCGTGGTCGTGATTGAGGAGGTGAGAAATCCATCCGCCAAGGAAAGTCCAACTGCCGAAGATCCTCTTGCGAGAAGTTCCGCAACGATGGTCGTATTGACTCGGCCGCTGAGTACTGCAGAAATTTCGATCATCTGTTCGGGTGGAGTCAGGCGAATTCCATCGCGTTTTTCTGTTGGCATTCCAAGTCGTGCAAGATGGCGATCGACAGAACTTCCGCCGCCATGCACGACGATGACCGATCCAGGTCGAGCTGTGTGCAGTGCGCAGATCGAGTCGATCGTCGCTGCAAGTGCTGCGGAATCATCAAGAAGTGCGCCGCCGAGTTTGACGACAAAGAGTGAGCGTTGAATCATGAATGGACTCCGATGGGCATCGCATTCGACACGGCAGGGGCTGAAAATCCCTGTGTTTCCGCAAAGCCAAATCGAATGTTCATACATTGAACTGCTTGACCGGCAGCACCTTTGATCAGGTTGTCAATTGCACTTGAGAGTATGAGGTGTTGTCGCGCTGGGTCGACGGCGAGGCCTATATCGCATCGATTGCTCGATTGCACTGCAGAAACCGAGGGCCAATCACCTGCTTTGAGAATGTTGACGAATGGCTCCGATGCATATCGATTGCAGAGGGTTTCACGAACTTGTGCTTCGCTGATGTTCGGCAGAAGAGTCGCATGAATAGTTGAGAGAATTCCTCGATCAAATGGTCCAAGGTGTGGTGTGAAGATCACATCCGAAAGCGTTTCTTGAATCATTTCTGGTTGGTGGCGATGTGAGAAGACACCATAAGCCTGTTGACTGACTTCACAAAAGAGACTCTTGAGAGCCGGGGATCGCCCAGCGCCGCTCACTCCACTTGTACTGTCAACAATGATCGAAGTATTTTCCAAAAGTCCTGCATCAACGAGTGGTCGAAGCGCAAGTATGACGCTCGTTGGATAGCAACCTGGAACTGCGATCAACTGTGCCTTTGAAATAGCAGTGCGATTGAGTTCGGCGATGCCATAGACCGCCTTCTCGAGCCACTGTGGATGCGCATGCGAAAATCCATAATGCTTTGGATATGCCGATTGATCGCGCAGTCGAAATGCTGCAGAAAGATCGAAGACCGTGATGCCTTGTGCGCACAAAACAGGAGCCAAGTCATGGCTTGCTTCGTGAGGTGTCGCCAAGAAGACGACATCGGGTTCGAGTGCGAGAATTTCCGTGGCGTTGGCAGCGTGCACCTTCAAATCGGTCCATCCACGAAAGCGCGGGAAAATTTGGTCAAAGCGAAGAACGTTTTCGGAGCGCGATGCGGATGCAAAGAGACCAACGAGATCGATTGCGTCATGCTGCAGCAGAATGCCAACGATTTCTGCGCCGGAATATCCAGCTGCGCCAACAACGACTGCTCGGCAACGATTGAATGGAGATAGCGTGGATGATGGAAGGTGATTCATGGACATCTTTCAGGAATGAGCGGGGGATCGTCGTTGCGATCTGGAGGTTCGTGGATCACCAGTAGAACCTTGCGAGAGAGATTGCAATCGACGAGCGACCGACTTCGCACTGCCGTTGGTTGTGCATGCGATGAATATGCAGTCGTCGCCTGCGATGGTCCCAATGACCCCCGGTAATTTCGCACGATCGATTTCGACAGCAAGAGCACTGGCTTGGCCAGGTGGAGTGTGCACGACCGCTTGCGTGCCGCCGATGGCAACTTCAAGCAGGAGTCTGCGAACCGTAGCAGTGAGCGATGAAATTCGGTCAACGGGGAGAGTTTCGCTTCCCAATGCAAGCATTGCAGAAAGAACTTGATATCCCGCAGCGGACTTCACGACGCCAATTTCCGTGAGGTCGCGCGAGAGCGTTGTTTGGGTTGTATCGATACCGACGCGCGACAATTGTTGCGCGAGATCGAACTGACTAGAGATTCGTCCAGATTCAATCAGCTTGATGATTTGGCGGTGACGTTGAGCTTTGGCGACCATAGCGCATTATTATGCAGTCAGATGAATAATAAGTCAAGTCGATACTGAAGAAATTTTTGGTGGTTGGATGGTGGGGAGTTTGCGCAACTTTTACAGCCACGGAATCGATCCGCGGAATCGATCCGCAGAAATGCATGAGTGATCAGCCGTGAAAAGTCCTCTCGGGGCTCAGACAGTCCTCGGCGACCGACACGATCTGATTTACGAAATTTTATTGCAAGAGCCGTCGGCCGCCTGCGGAA
>Ga0209086_10002385_pt1 | contig 14666 bp, 21 predicted proteins | sample M_130207_XF_Meta_FD_187312 | JGI IMG/M metagenome (GOLD analysis project Ga0209086, IMG submission 187312) | Freshwater microbial communities from Lake Montjoie, Canada to study carbon cycling - M_130207_XF_MetaG (SPAdes) (version 2) | ecosystem: Environmental > Aquatic > Freshwater > Lake... | reverse complement strand
CTTTTCTAGATTCACAGGAAAATGAGAGCACAAGTCATGAGTAAGGTCGTACAAGGCTCCGCAGGGCTTATACAGGGCATTCCAGAGCCAGCCATAGGCAATCAGGGAATTACTCCGCCATCTCAGCTTCTTATCGGCTCTCCGACGCCTAGAATCCATTCTCGGCTTAATGATTTACCGTCTCGCGGTAACGAAGTCATTGACTTTTCAACGTCCATCGGGCTTGAACTTATGCCGTGGCAACGCTGGACATTAGAACATGGCTTGAAATATAAGCCCGATTCTCGGTGGGCGGCTCCCGTGGCGGTGGTCGTGGCGGCTCGTCAAAATGGAAAATCTACGATCATGCTTGCTCAAATTGTGACGAGACTCTTTCTATGGTCGGAACCTTTACAGCTTGGATCGGCTCACGTGCTCACGACATCGCTAGAAACGTTCAAACACATTGTGAATATCATCGACGGAAATGATTCACTAGCTAAACAGGTCAAGAAGGTTCGATGGGCTGGCGGAAGTGAAGAGATTCAGCTTCTCAACGGTTGCCGGTACGTGGTCAAGGCGGCGAACGCGGCTTCGAGAGGATTCGCTAAGCCGGAGACGGTGTACATGGACGAGACGCGAGAGCTACGCGATACGGAAGCTTGGTCAGCCATGCGATATACAATGATGGCGGCTAAAAATCCTCAACTCTGGACATTCTCCAACGCCGGAGAAAATACGTCGCTCATTCTCAACGGATTACGTGAACGCGGAATGGCTTCGGCGGCTGGCGCGAACGATGACATCTTTTACGCGGAATGGTCAGCCCATAGTGACAAGATAGACGATGAGAAAAACTGGATCGCCAGTAATCCAGCTCTCGGTCACACAATTCACGCAGACAATATTCGCGCCGTTCTCAATGATCCGCCAGAAGTCGTCCAGACGGAAGTCTTGTGCCGATGGGTTCACACTATTCAGAGCGCAATCCCGGCGAAGGAATGGGAAGAATGCGGTGTCGAAGGAGCCGACCTAGACGTGGAAAAATTGACATGGCTCGGACTTGATCTTTCACCGGATCGTCGCGATGGAGCTCTCGTTGGAGCTCAAAAGAATTTCGACGACACTTTCACGGTGAAGCTTCTCCATACTTGGCACAATCCCATCTCACTTGACGATCGTGCCATCGCTAATGACGTCGCTCCCTATGCCAGAAAATATCCCATCGAATTCGTTGTCTTTTCCAAACGCACGTCCGCCGCCGTTGCCGCGCGATTACAGCCAGCCGGAATTCCGGTGATGGACGTGGACGGAGCCGCCTACGGACAAGCATGCGATGAGCTTCTCGGAGCGATTACATCGAAGCGTCTGATCCACAATAAGAATCCAGAATTCACGAAGCAAGTCTTATCCGCCGTCCGACTTCGATATGGTGATGGCGGGTGGATCATAGGAAGAAGAGCGTCAAGTGTCGCCGTGTGCGCCAGCGTTGCCGCCGCGCTCGCCACACATTACGCGACACGCCCGGAGACAGAGACGGACATTATGGTCGGCTAGGTGTAAGGCTCTACCTTAGACTTAGAGTATGGGCTTATTTACGCGAACCGTCAAAGTCGATTCTCCGACTCACGACGTTTCCGCGTCTCTTGCTCCAATCAATAATATCAATTCGTTATATGTAAATTTTAACGCTGGTCTTGTTGCTACACGCGCGGAAGCTATGTCGGTTCCAACCGTTGCTCGCGCTCGGAATATCATCTGCTCGTCGGTTGCTTCGATTCCGTTGAAAGTACGAACAAAAGCGGACGGAAGAGAAGTCGAAACGCCGCCACGTGTTATCAATCAACCGGATCCACGCATTCCCGGATCCGCTACGTATGCGTTTCTCGCGGAAGATTTACTTTTCCACGGTGTCGGTTATCTTCGCATTCTCGAAATTTATGCGGACACGTATCGCATTCGTTCCGCCGAAAGAATTGATCCAGCGCGTGTCACAATAAAAACAAACGCACTCGGAACAGAAATTGAAGGCTATTACGTGGACGGATACACCGTTCCGAATGAAGGCGTGGGCGGTATGGCAGTTTTCTACGGAAACGATGAAGGCTTACTCAACAGAGCTGGTCGCACAATTTCCGCCGGAGCCGAATTGGAACGTGCGGCGACAATGTATGCGCGTGAACCGGTTCCGACAATGGTGCTCAAATCTAACGGCACAGCTTTACCGGCAGACAGAATCGCGAAACTTCTCGAATCGTGGGGTTCGGCTCGTCGCAATCGCGGAACCGCATTTCTTAACGCGGACGTCACGTTGGAAACTCTTGGCTTTGATCCCGAAAAATTACAGCTCAATCAAGCGAGATCTTACGTTTCCACCGAGCTCGCCAGAGCTACGGGCATTCCGGCTTTCTACGTGGACGCCGAAACTGGATCGAGCATGACATATTCGAACGTCAATTCCCAGAGGGAATCTCTCGTCGATTTTTCGCTTCGCCCAATAATGACGAGTATAGAAGAGAGATTATCCATGACGGGAACGCCGAATGATTTCGTTCCGGCTTCACAAGACGTCCGCTTTGATCTAGATGATTTTCTACGCGGATCCGCTATGGAACGCGCACAAGTTTACGACATTCTTAATCGTATCGGTGTACTTACAGTCGATGAAATCAAACAGAAAGAAGATATGGCGCTATGAAAAAACCTAAACTGGAAACAGTATCCGTCAATTTCTCCATGAAGATTTCGGCTACCGATTTTCCAAAACGTGAAATCTCCGGTCGAATTGTGACATGGAATGAAATGGGATCCACAAGCGCCGGAGAAACTTCTTTCCTACCTAACTCCATCACATTCGGCGACAAGACGAAATTATTACTTGAACATCAAAGAGAATCGCCAATCGGATTCCTTTCCAGTTACCATTCAACGCCAGAAGGAATCGACGCGACGTTTCGTATCTTGCCAACGACAGCCGGAAATGACGCACTCATCGAGGCAAGTCAAGGAGCTCGCGACGGATTTTCCGTGGGAGTTATTGCCGACAAATACGAAAACATTGACGGCGTTCTTACAATTAGCGCAAGTTCTCTCAAAGAAGTTTCACTCGTAACAGAGCCCGCGATAGATTCCGCACGTGTGGCAGTCGCGGCAAGTGAAAACGAAAATTCTGATTCCGAAACGGGAGCAACGGAAACAGAAGAAACAATCCCAACAAAACAAGGAGATACAGAAATGGAAATCACTCCAACCGTTCCAGAAGCTCCGACCGAAACGGTTGAAGCTTCCAAAACAGTTAATCTCGGACACGTTCCAGTCGCTTACACGACTCCACGTTCACCGATTACAAATAAAGCGCAATATCTAGAGCACTACTTGAAGGCTAACGTTTTACATAACGAGGATTCTCGTCAATATGTAATGGCGGCAGATAACACGACTTCAACAGTTCCGGGCATGATCCCAACATTCCAGAGCACTACAATCATCAACGCGCTCGCCAATAACGATCGCGGAATGATCGACGCTCTATCTCGCGAAACTCTTATCGCGACTGGCATGACTTTCGAATTGCCACGCGTGACCGCCGTTCCTACTGTCGCAAATGTGGCAGAAAATACAGCCGTCACAGAATCCTCTTTATCGGCGACTTATATTTCGGTACCGGTTCAGTCATTCAAGGGACGTGCTATCTCCACGGTCGAACTCATTGACCGGTCAGATCCCAGCTATATAAATTCGCTTCTTCAGAATCTCGAATTCGCTTATGCGAAAGTCACAGATGAGTTCGCTACCGGAACAATCGTCGGAGCCGGACAACAAGCTGGCGTTCACGCTAATACAGCCGCAGGATTTCTCGCCTACGGAGCAGAAGCCGCCGCCGCAGTTTATGGATCAAGTCTTGGATTCGCACAAAACATCGTCGTATCTCCGGCACAATGGGCGAATTTAATGTCTTACAATGTAGACGGGCGTCCAATCTATACAGCCGGGCAGCCTCAAAACGCAGGTGGATCCGTAAGCGCACAGTCACTTCGTGGCAACGTTGCTCCCGGACTTAACCTCTACGTAAGCCGTTCAATCGGTAACGCAGGAGCTACAACTTCCGCAGGTGATAACTCAATGGTTGTCATCAATCCGGACGCTTGGACATGGTACGAGTCACAACGTTTCCAACTTCGTACAGCTATCCAATCCGACGGAACCGTGGATCTTCTTTATTACGGTTACGGCGCAATCGCTCCGAAGATTCCATTCGGCGCATGCTGGAATCAAACCTGATTCTAGGAAGAAACTAATCATGGGCTAGGTGCGCTCCCGTATCTAGCCCAGCAGACGAAGGGATCCGAAATGCCTAGCATTGTCACAGCTTCACAGCTTCGCCAAGTGTTAGGCGTTTCGGTTTCTCTTTATTCGGACGCATATCTTGAAGGCATTATCGTCAGCGCCGAACAAGTGATTTTACCGTTGCTCAATGCTTATCAAAGCGCCGTCGCTGGCGTTTATCTTTCAAACAATGTCGCCTACTACATTACTCAACGTCCACATCATTTCGTCGAAGGTCAATCCGTCGTGATCTCCGGTTGCGTTCCGTCATTATTCAATGGAACGATTACCGTGACGTCAAATAATAACGTGGAATTCTTGGCGCTACCTTTTCCATCATTCGAACGATCATTCGTCTTTACAGCCGACAAAACAAACGCGGACGTTATTCTCCGAAACGTGATTCCGGCTGGCGTTGCTTACCTATCCGGAGCCAACGCCGCAACTCTTTACGCAAGCACAGAAGCCATCGAACAAAGCATTCTCATCGTTTCGGTTGAAATTTTCCAGAGTGTGACGGCGGCTGGCGGACAAATCGAAGGCGTTGATTTTCAACCGTCTCCATTCAGAATGGGAAGATCACTTCAAAATCGTGTGATAGGGCTCTTAGGAAGTTACGTGGACGTTTCCACGATGGCACAATGACAGCTACATCAATCGCCACGGACGTTCGCGGAACGTTGGCAACAGCTCTCGCAGGTGTCGCGGCTTCGGTTTATTCGACGGTTCCAGAAACCGTCATTCCGCCAGCGTGTGTCATTGTTCCGGATTCGCCCTATCTCGAAAGTACGTTAATCGGAGCCGGATCCGTCAAAGTAAAAATCAATTTCGTCGTCAGCGCCGCCGTTGCCTATAACTCCAACGCCGGAGCTCTTGACAATCTAGAAAAACTCATCATCAGCATTCTCGCGGCTATGCCAACGGGATACGTCGTCGGCGACGTTCAACGTCCGACAATTACTTCAGTCGGTGCGAGTAACTTGCTCGTCGCGGATCTGTCAGTCTCGACCTACTACACACAGGTAAATTAAGGAGCTCCAAAAATGGCAACAACAATAGTCACAGGTCGCCAGATCACTTTGACGATCAATTCAACAACTTACGACGCACAAACGACTTCCGCCGTTCTTAGCAACGCGCCAGTCATTACAACCTATCAAACACTCGATGGCAAGGCTTACAAACACATCGACGATCAATGGACTCTCACTCTCGGCTTACTCGCCGACTGGGGTGCGACGTCGTCATTGTTCGAGGCTATGTGGACAGCGTTTCAAGCGCCGAACACTCCTCTTGCTTGTGTAATGGTCAGCGCCACCGGAGCTTCATTCGCGTTCAATGTCTTTCCAGTAGCTCCGAACGCAGGTGGCACAGCGCCAGACGCACAGACGGACACTTGGACAATGCTTGTCTCAGATACGCCAGTTCTAACAATCAGCTAATCAAACAGAAACGGGAGCGAAGATGAAACTACCAATAACAATCGAATACATGTCCGGAGAGTTCGGAACCTATACGGCTCAACCGCCGGAGTGGTCAAAGTGGGAAACAAAGACGGGATACACGATTTCGCAAGCGCAGGAAAGAATAGGGATTTCGGATCTCTTATTTCTTGCCTACCATGCCATGAAGAGAGAAGCTGGCGGAAAGCCGGTCAAAGGCTTCGAGGTATGGTGCGAAACCGTGTCCGACATTGTGATCGAGTCCGATAGCCCAAAAGCTATCCCGTCGGAAGTCTAAATCGGATCCTTGTCGAGTTAGCAATCGCGACAGGAATACCGATGAGCGAATGGACAACGGCGGAGCAGATCCTTACGGCGCACGAAGTATTGGAGAAGCGTAATGGCGAGTGACGCAATCTCTTACGAAAAGCGTGATCTCATGGCTATCGTAAAAGTCTTAAAAGCGATGGACGATGAAGCTACAAATCAAGCTAAACAAGAATCGGGCGCAATCGCGGAATTCGCACAAGGCAAGATTAAAGAAAGAGCTGGCGGACGTGGAGCCGTGGCAAGTCGAATCGCAGATGGATCCCGTGTCAGTAAGTCATCAAAGATCGGTGAGATTTCATTCGGCTTCGCAACGCAACGATTCTCCGGTGGCGCAACGACTCAAATGCTATGGGCTGGCACAGAGTTCGGATCTAATAAATTCAAGCAATTCCCGGTCTGGTCAGGCTCAACCGGTCGCGGATCTACGGGCTGGTTCATCTATCCGACACTTCGCGCAATACAGCCGGAGATCATCAACAAGTGGGAGAATGCTTTCGATAAGATATTGAAGGAGTGGTCATAATGGCGGCAGGTTCTCGCACGTTAAAGCTCTCCATACTCGCAGACATTGACGATCTAAAAAAGAATCTCAACGCTGGACAAGGTGAAGTTCAAGGATTCGGCGATAAAGTTTCAGACTTCGGAAAGAAAGCCGGACTCGCATTCGCGGCGGCAGGTGCGGCGGCGGTTGTCTATGCTGGAAAACTAGCAATCGACGGAGTCAAAGCCGCCATCGAAGATGAAGCCGCGCAATTAAAACTCGCCAACGCTCTCAAAGCTTCAACAGGTGCGACAGAAGATCAAATCGCTTCCGTCGAGGCACAGATTCTCAAAATGTCTCTGGCAACTGGAACGGCCGACGACAAGCTTCGTCCAGCTCTTCAACGTCTTACACTTTCAACGAATGACATAACAAAGGCACAGGATCTTCTTAGTCTTGCTCTTGACATTTCTACATCAACCGGAAAGCCATTAGAAGCGGTCGCGAATAGTCTAGGAAAAGCCTATGACGGCAATACGGCGGCTCTTGGAAAACTCGGACTAGGATTATCAGCCGCCGAATTAAAGACGATGACTTTCGACCAAGTGACGCAATCACTTACCAAAACATTCGGCGGAGCCGCCGCCGCTAACGCAGAGACTTACGCAGGAAAAATCGCAAGAATTAAAGTGGGATTCGATGAAGCGAAAGAATCACTTGGAACAGCTCTTCTTCCTACTCTTGGAAAACTTACCGACTTCATTAACGACGTAATCGTTCCGGCATTTTCATCGCTTATCGCCGGACTTAGTGGCGATCAAGGAGTAAAGAAAGGTTTAACAGGTGCGGACTTAGCCGCGTTCAACATGGGCGAGACATTAAAATCCGTGGCGAAATCTGTCGGAAATCTCTTTACACTTTTCAATGATCCTAATAATACCGGAGCAGGTTCGGGCTTAGCTCAACTCATCGGCTGGATCGATAACATTGTCGGAGCACTTGAAAATCTTATCGGATTTCTGGGATACACCTTGGCACTCTTAAAGATTCTTTCTGATCCGCATAATTGGACTAAATCAATGACAGAGACACAAGCTCTCGCGTCTAGCATGATGAAAGGCTTGACAAAGGTTCCCAATCAAACGCCTACGCAAGAAACAATCCGTGGACAAATAAAAACAGTCACTCCACAGACAATGAACGTTCCATCGACTTCGGGCGGTGGCGGTGGAACGGGAACAACTGGATCCGGAGCAAGTGGATCCGGAGCTGGCGGCGGATCGGCGGTCAATGGAATTCCAGTCGGCGGATCCGGAACAATTAACGACATTACTAACGTTCCAGACTTTTCCAACGTCGGCGTTACAGGAGCCGCCGTAGGTGGTCAAGTAATTAGTTACGGACAAAAATTTCCAATAGCTCCGGCGGTTCCGGACTTCTCATCGCTTGGAATGACGGGAGCCGCCGTGGGCGGTTCGGTGGTCAATTTCGGACGGACTCTTCCGGACTTCTCCAACGTTGGCGTTACAGGTGCGGCAATCGGTGGCACAGTAATCAATCTCAACGTAAGCGGTTCTATTGATCCAGAAGGCACAGCCCGAACAATCGTGGACACGTTAAATAATTCTCTTTTCCGTGGAACCGGTGGCGCTAATAATTTACAGCTTGCTCAATTCTAATGTCTAATTGGGCTCCAGTCTGGCGCGTTAAGATAAACTCAATCGCTTACACAGACGTCATTCTTGCCGATCTCAACATCACGTCCGGACGCACAAATATCTACACACAGGCACAAGCCGGATATGCCACGGTTCGACTTATCAATCTCGATCTATCAGCCGTCATCGTGGAAATCAATGATTCGCTCACTATCGAATTACAAGATACTTCCGCCACGTTCGTTCCCATATTCGGCGGATCCGTCGTCGATATTGACGTCACGGTGTCACAGGTCGGCTCGGTAGCAATTACTCAAACCGTCACGATCACGGCTCTGGGAGCCCTAGCAAGGCTTCAAAAGGCACTCACAGACGGAGTCTTGACACAGGATTTCGACGGCAATCAGATCCTTACAATTCTCAACGATCTTCTTCTCAATAACTGGTCAGAGGTTCCGGCGGCTCTTACGTGGGCGACCTATGATCCGACCATCACGTGGGCAAATGCCGAAAATACCGGGCTCGGAGAAATCGATACTCCCGGAGATTATGAGCTGGCGCAACGTGCTTCTAATCGCGTCGTTATGTATGACCTAATTTCGGCACTAGCTACGTCAGGACTGGGATATATCTATGAGGACGGGCAAGGTCGGATTAGCTACGCCGACTCAACTCACCGATCACAATATCTCGCGGCGAACGGATATATCGATCTCACAGCTAATCAAGCTCTCGGAACCGGAATACGAACAACGACCAGAGCCGGAGACGTTCGGAACGACATAACGATTCAATACGGCATAGCTTCGGCAAGTGAAGTCAGCGATACGGACGCCACATCGATTTCACTCTATGGCAATCTCGCTCAAATCATCACTACCACAATCAAACATCAAGCCGACGCAGAAGATCAGGCGGCTTTCTACTTAGTGCTTCGCGCCTATCCGCAAGCATTTCTCGAATCCATCACGTTCGCATTGACAAATCCAGAGCTCGACAATGGCGATCGTGACTCTCTTATCAATATCTTCATGGGAGCTCCCATCAATCTTTCGGATTTACCGATCAACATGAACGCCGGATCTTTTCAAGGCTTCGTCGAAGGCTGGCGATTTCAAGCTTCCTATAATGAACTTTCGGTCACTCTCATCATGTCTCCAATCGCGTTCTCTCTTCGTGCGATGAAATGGCTTGACGTGAGTGTCGCCGAAACGTGGAACACTATCTCGCCTACACTTGACTGGGAACACGCCCTAGTCGTGGCATAAGGAGAAAAAAATGGCTAATCCAACAACGAACTTCGGCTGGGTTATGCCGACTTCAACCGATCTCGTCACCGATCTTCCGGCGGATTTCAACACGTTCGGTCAAGGCGTCGATACAAGCATGTCAGAGCTACTCGGCGGAACGACTGGTCAAATACTTTCCAAGACTTCCGGAACGAATATGGACTTTACGTGGATCACAAATGTCGTCGGAGACATCACAGGTGTCACGGCTGGGACTGGTATTTCAGGCGGCGGCACTTCTGGCGACGTTACAGTCTCAATCGATAGCACAGTCGCGACTTTAACTGGATCTCAAACTTTAACGAATAAAACTTTAACAACGCCAGTCATTAACACTCCGAAAATATCTTCGACGTATTCGGCTAAAACGGCGGCATACACGGCGGTTTCGGGAGACGAAGGCAATTTATTTTCGATGAACAATGCTTCATCAATTCAATTCAATATTCCAACGGACGCAACTTTTAACTTCGCCGTTGGAACCGAATTGAACGTTTTCTGGATCACCGGAGCCGGACAGCCAACAATCGGCGCGGTCACTCCGGGAACGACCACGGTGATTTCAACAGGTGCGACAAGCGCAACACCGAAACTTCGCGTAGCTAATTCCGGCGCAACATGTAAAAAACTCGCGGCGAATTCTTGGATCGTGTTCGGAGATATTGCCTAATGACTCCAATGCTTGGAATTATGGCAAGCTCTATGAAAGGCGTTGTCGCCGCTTCTGGCGGTAATGAAGTTAAAACCGTTGGCGGTTACAAGTACCATTTTTTTACTGGTAATGGCACTCTAACTGTCACCGTTGGCGGCACAGTTCAAATCTGTACAATCGGCGGTGGAGCTGGCGGCGGTTCAGAAAATGGTGGAGCTGGCGGCGCAGGTGCTCTCAATACTTACTCTACTCAAATTCTTACGGCAACAAATTACACGGCGACAGTCGGTGCTTTTGGTGCTGGTAAAGGTGTTGCTGGTGGACAAGGAACCGATGGTGGAACTTCAACATTTGGAGTTTTAACTTCCGCAAAAGGCGGCGGCGGTGGCGGTGGATACACGGGCGGCGCGACGGACATTGGGCGCGACGGTGGATCGGGCGGTGGCGGAGAAGGAGCAACGGGAGTCGGTGGAAGTCCGTCTGGAAACAATACTTTCGCAGGTGGAGCAGGTGCGACGCCTACTGGATCCCATCGTGCGGCAGGCGGTGGCGGTGGTGCGACAGCCGTTGGCGCGGTTGGAACTACTTCGGTCAGTATTGGGCAAGGTGGAAATGGTGGACAAGGTTATACATTGACAACTATTGACGCCAATTTAACGGCGGCAAATTTTACGACTTTAACTGGCATGACAATAGTGGCGGCAGGTGGCGGCGGTTGTGGACAACACGACAGCGGCACACAGGCGGCAGGTGGAACAGGTGGAACAGGAGCAGGAAACGGCGGCACATATAAAAACAATGTCGGCGTGGCTGGAACGGCGGCAACTTCTTATGGTTCAGGCGGCGGTGGTGGGCCAGCATCGGCGGCTACTGGAACAAACGGCGGTGGAAATGGTTTTGCAGGACTTATCATTGTGAGGTATCCAGTATGAAAACCTACGCATTGCTTGATAAAAATAATGTTGTTATTAACATTTCGGTTGCCGATGATTCGTGGGATTCGACAGGTTGGATTCAATACACAAATGACAATCCAGCAATTATCGGTGGAACTTTCATTGATGGATATTTCTATGATTCGCAACCTTATCCGTCGTGGAAAGCAAATAAAGGCACTTGGATTCCACCTACGCCAAGACCATTAGGATTTAACTGGTCGTGGAATCAAGAAGATCAGTCATGGGATTCCAATGACGAAAGCGCCTAAAGGCTCACTCGCTCGCATTATTGAAGAAGCTATTAAGCACATCGGCTACGTCGAGATTCCGGACAATGTCACGATATTCGGACAGCGAATGGGAGCTAACGGAAAGCCGTGGTGCGGATCGTTTTTGAACACGATAGCTCTTGACGCTGGCGTATCGGTTCCGAATGTGGTCGGAACGGTTGCCGGATCCGAAAGCTTCAAAAGACTTGGTCGATGGCACTTGGAACCTAAAGTCGGCGATTTCGCATTCTTTGATTTTACACGCGACAAAGTGATCAATATCCAGCATGTAGGAATTGTCGTTCGTGTAGGAAAATCGAGCGTCTGGACAATCGAAGGCAATACGGCGGACAAATCCGGATCACAAAACAACGGCGGAATGGTGCTCGTACAGACACGCCGAATCAATGCGCCGGAAAGCTTTATCTGTGGTTATGGACGTCCACGCTATGATGACCATACGGGAGCGTTGCCTATCATTCCGCCACCGAAGGAGCTCTCATGACTAAACTTAAAGCAATCGGCGCGTCATGGCTTAGGTCATTCCTAGCCGCCGCACTAGCTACATACTCAATTCAGGGATTAAATTACGAAGCCATGATTACGTCCGGCATTGTGGCACTTCTTCCAGTCGCACTCCGTTATCTCAATCCGAAAGATTCAAGCTTCGGCATTGGTTCATAATGGACGGGCAACAGATCGGCGCTATCGCCGGAGCCGTGGCGACCGTTCTCGTTGCTTTCTTCGCTGGCGTCCGATCTATTGTCCGAGAGCTCAAACCGAATGGCGGAACTTCTTTCCGTGATTCCATTGATCGGCTTGAAAAGCGCGTGGACGAGATTTATAGCTTGCTCATTAAAGGTTAGACACGCCGAGAATTAAGCGAGGTTCTTGACTATGTCGGTGCTACTCGTCAAACTCTATTCGGGAGCAACGACAAGGCTTCCACGGGAGCAAAAATGGATCTATGGTTTATTTTACTTATTGGATTATCTTTATTCTGTACGGCGATCAGCTTCTATTCCATCGGATACAAAGATGGCAAGCGTCAAGGCTATACACGCGGTCGCTCGGTTAGCCGTCACGTAAGCAACGGCGAGGCGAAACTATGAGTAATTTCCTAGAAGGATACGAGGACGTCAATGCTCGAATTACGCGATTCCATCAAGAATTCCCTACCGGACGACTCATCTCATACATCGAGGACATCGACGTCGTCAAAGGTTATATTCTCATCAAAGCGGAAGCGTATAAGACTTACGAGGATCTCTATCCATCGGCAATCGATTACGCATTCGAGGCACGATCAGATCGTGGCGTTAATCTTCACTTCTGGGTGGAGAATGCCGTCACCTCTGCCATTGGTCGCGTCATTGGACTTCTTACGCCGAGTCAAGCTCGTCCGACTCGTCAAGACATGGAGAAGGTGGAACGGCTAAGCGCCGCCGACGTACAAGCTAACATCGAAAAGCCCGATCTCTGGAATACAAAATTTCCGGCTCACGAAGAAAGCGTTCCAACACTCGGACAAGCTTTGGAAAACATCGAATCCGCGATGGGCGGTGAAATCTTCGAACATGCGCCATTGTGTCCACACGGTCACATGATCCTCAAAGAAGGCGTATCGCCGAAAAACAATAAGCCCTACCACGGCTACACATGCTCCGAAAAGGTGAGATCTAAACAATGTCCGCCGGTCTGGTATGACTTGACGCCGACTGGAAAATGGATCAAGCAATAATGGGATACGTGGAATTTCGACGTGGAAACAAAGTGGTATCCATAGTCGAAGGCAACGAATACGTACGCGTCGAGCCGATATGCGATGAGTGTCTGGAACCTAAGCCGCAAGGTGGCGGAAAGAAAATCCGGATCCATCATGCGGACGAAGAATCGGTTATGTGGTTTTGCGGCGAGTGTCTAGAAAAACATCTTGCCCGATGATTAGCCAAGCCGACGAATGGTATATCCATCAAGAAGCTCTTCAGGTGTATTTCAATCACGATGGAATTCTAGGTAATGAGCCGCGCTATAACTCACGTCTAAACTCGCATGAGCGAATAGCCGAACTAGCCGAATCCTTTACAGCCGAACTCGTCGTCGCCAGATACTTCGGACTTGACTATGACGTGACTATTAACAAAGCCAAGCGCCAAGCCGACGTCGGCGTCGGTCTGGAAGTCAAGTGGACGTCATACGATCAAGGTCATCTCATCGTGTATCCCAATGATCGCGATGGTGACGTGGCAATTCTGGTCACGGGCAAGTCGCCAATCTATCGGATCGCAGGTTGGATCCCGGTGGGCATGGCTAAGGTCAAGAGATACGCCAGAATCGGTCAAGACTCATGGTGGATCACACAAGACAATCTCAATCCCATCGAGAATCTATTAGGGAGCCAATATGGAAACCTTGTCCGCGCCGTGTCGAGCCTGTAAGGCGATCACTAAACAGATCGAGCGCATAGTCACCGACAATCTTCCGCCTAATGTCAAGACGCTCCAATGCGTCGCATGCGGAACGATGGGCGTTGTCTTGCTCGAATCGTCCGAATGAGTTATCTACAGCTCTGGACGACGCTTGTGGATAACGCGACATTCCGGCGATGGTGCTTGACAAATAGAGCTATATCTTGGATATACTTAAAAACAATCTTTTCAAGCTTTGAAAATAACAAGAAAAAGATTAAAAATATCAAATATAAAATACTTATTAACGGCGTTATATCTCTGTCGATATTGATATCAACTACTTTCATTACTATTCCAACAGCAAAAGCCGATAACGTAGAGATCCTAAAGCTCTATGCCCACACTCTTCTACTCAATGCTAAGGAGTTTCATTGTCTCGATCTACTCTGGACAAGTGAGAGTCATTGGAACTCAAAGGCTCGCAATAAGAAATCAACAGCTATGGGAATTCCTCAAATCTTAGGTATGAAGGAGAAGGATCCAAGTAGGCAGATACGGATAGGCATAGACTACATACGCCATCGTTACTCCACTCCATGTCAAGCGTGGAATCATTGGCGAAAGGTAGGTCATTACTAATGGTCGCCAGTACCAGAAGCAAAGGTGGCAATACGCGCCTATGGTTAAAGATCCGTGAACGTATCCTTATGAGAGATGGTTACGCTTGCCAACAATGCGGCAACGATGAACGCTCACAGCTTACAATCGATCATCAAATCCCAATTAGTCGCGGTGGCGATGACTCCGAATGGAATCTCTTAACTCTGTGTAAAAGGTGTAATTTCTCGAAAGGTTCGAAATTAGGTGGCTTTTTTTGTACGCCTAGGAAAC
>Ga0209086_10002383_pt1 | contig 14669 bp, 14 predicted proteins | sample M_130207_XF_Meta_FD_187312 | JGI IMG/M metagenome (GOLD analysis project Ga0209086, IMG submission 187312) | Freshwater microbial communities from Lake Montjoie, Canada to study carbon cycling - M_130207_XF_MetaG (SPAdes) (version 2) | ecosystem: Environmental > Aquatic > Freshwater > Lake... | reverse complement strand
TAATATTTTGGAAAACGCATGTATATGTGGTATAGATGAACTAAAACAACTAAGTTTATTTAAATTAAATAGATATAAATATGAATTGAATGAAAAATATTGGTATAATTGGTTATATCATGCTTCATTTTCACCAATTTGGTCAAAAAGGATTCAAATATTTAAAGGATATCCTGATTACAATAAAAAAATTATAGTATTTCAAGATGATAACTTAGAAGAGGAATTTCATAAATTATATGGATTTGAACCAGATGAACAAAAAAGATGTGTTCAGGAAAAATCAATAATGTGTATTGAAAAAAAATATGATTGGAAATGGTTTGATAAAATATATAAAAAAAATGGATTATTTAATATTTATGAAGAAGAATTGGAAGAATTTGATAATGATGGAATTAAATATTAAAAAATAAAGTATAATTTTTTAAAAAATAAAATTGAAATAAAATTAAAAATTCTGATGATGTTTATATAATATACTAATAAAATGGTCAAGAATACTCAAGGTGGTTCAAGTCATAAAAAATTTGGTAGAAAGTTTACAACTGTTGTTAAAAATAATAAATTAAGATTATCAGAGGATGAAGGTGAAATATATTCAATTATAACAAAGATGTTAGGAAATGGTATGTTTCATTGTATAGGAATAGATGAAAAACAAAGATTAGGTTATATAAGGGGAAAGTTCAGTGGTAGAGGAAAAAGAGATAATATTGTAGATGTTGGAAAATGGATATTAATAGGTTTGAGAGAATGGGATATAAATTCTTCTAGAGGAGAAAAAGAAAAATTACAAAAATGTGATCTTTTGGAAGTATATGCGGAAAATGATAAGGAACGTTTGAAAGAATCTGTAGCAGAAAATTGGAATTTATTAGAAGCAAATGATTTATCAAGGGTAAATAAATCAGACTTTGTGGAAGAAGATGATAGTTTTCAATTTGTAACAGATAAAGATCTAGAACGTGAAAAATTAATATTGGAAATGAAAGAAGAAACTAGTAAAAAGATAATATTTACAAGTTTTGAAAGTGAAGAAGAAGAGATAAATATTGATGATATTTAAAAATAATAATATAAAAAAATAGTATTATTATTAATTATTATTATTTTTAAAAATGTATGAAATTTCATTTAATATTTTTTTTATTTTGTATATTTTAGTAATAAGTTATTTTTTTCCAAAATATAAAAATAAGTATTATTTAGAATTGAAACCAAATAACTTATTACAAGAAAGTAAAAAAAATAAAAAACAAATATTTATAGAATGTGGTGGTGGTTATGTAAGTTATTATGGAGGTATAATAAAATTTATTAAAGAAAATTATTCTAAAGAAGAATTAGATAATATTATATGGTTATGTTCATCTGCTGGAGTATTTGCTGCGTTAAATGGTGCTTATATAAATAAAGATAAAGATGAATCATTAGATATTTTAAAAAAAATGTTAAGAGAAATGCGTCAAACGTGGTATGGAGCAATTTATACACTCAATATTTTAATAAAAAATATATATGAAAATTTTTTGTTGGATTACAAAACAGATATAATTTGTCAAAATAATAAATTATTTATTGCTGTTTTGAACTTAAATGTTATATGTCCTATTTTTTCATCAATAACATTTTATTATAATTTTGAAAATATGACAGAATTTACAGAATCCTGTTTATGCTCTCATGGTATTCCTTTTATTACAGGGCCATTAAATGTAACCTTTATAACTCATCCAAAAAAGTGGTATATAAAAAGGATGGATGCTGGTCCATTGACATTATTATTTGGTTATTTTTTTGGTTATGATAAATTTATGCCTTATGGATTGAATCTAGAATATCATATTATTAGTGCTAATATTTTTAGACCCTTAAGGTTAGATTGGTGTTGGTTTTGGACATGTGAAAATCATTTTGAAAAGTTATATAATTTTGGTTATGAAGACGCAAAAAAGAATGTAGATTTATTAAATAAAATGATATTATAAAAAAAAAATATATATTTTCTAAAAAATATATAATTTATATAGGTTTTTCATAAACCTTTTCTTCTACATATATGAATGTAAAAGAATGTAAGACTAGTCTTTATTAGTGCTGTTTCCTGTAAAAATATATATAACGTTTTTTTCGTGTGATTTATATTAATATAAAATAAAAATTATTGCTGTTAGGAAACAAATAGGACCTTATTTCTAAGGTAATTAATAATAATGCTATTTCTTTAATATATTTTTATTTACAATTAATATATTAAAACTACTTAAAGACACAACTAATTAATATATTAAAACTACTTAAAGACACAACTAATTAATATATTAAAACTACTTAAAGACGCAACTAACTAATATATTAAAACTACTTAAAGACGCAACTAATTAATATATTAAAACTACTTAAAGAGCAACTAACTAATATATTAAAACTACTTAAAGAGCAACTAATTAATATATTAAAACTACTTAAAGACGCAACTAATTAATATATTAAAACTACTTAAAGACAAACCACCAATATATAATATATATATTTTATACATTATTTTAAATTACAATGAAAAGTAACCCATTCTTAAATAAAAAATCCAATGATCGTTTTATTTTTTTAGACAATATTTCTGAGAAAGAAAAGGAAAAGGAAAAAGTTCAATACAATAATAACAATTTTGTAACTAAAAAATATGAACCTATTACACGTTTCAAAAGTTCACGCCAAAATAATAAATTACCAGTTACAAATTTTGTCCTTATTGAACAAGACTTTCCCTCTTTAAATAATAATAATAATATTACATTTGATCATTCTACTTCAAATTATAAAGATATCATTGCTTCTAACGAGTCTAACACTAATCTTTCTCAACAAAATAATATTCCACCCGGATGTATTGAAATTTCTAAAATTAATGGAAAATGTTGTATCAAAAATGGACCATTAACTCCTTATCAAATAAAGGTTAATAATTTAAATAAATATCAAGAATATTTGTCTAATGATTCTAATTATATTATGAATAATGCTATCAACTATATGAAAAATAATTGGGAAAAATATAAATTAGAATATGATTCCGTATATGGGGAAGGTTCTTATGAAGATAAATTCATTTATAAAAATGATTATGAATTAGATTATGATAGCGATACTGCTTCTGAAATTGATAATGATTTGGACATAGATTTAATAGAACAATACGAAAAAGATTATTTAGTTTAATTTATTGTTGTATTATATAGTTACATAATAATACATTATGGAAATTTTTGATAATATTGATGAATTAGATTTATCTTGGATTCAAGAATTTGAAAACTTGGATAATGAATATAAAAATTATTATACAGAAGAAATTAATTTCATCAAAATTCATTCCATTTATCTTGATAATGACTCAATTGATAAAATTAAAGAAGATAAAATCATACTCAAAACTCCAGGAATTTTACAAAAAGAAGAACTATTAAGAATTATTAAAAATAACTCATTTTCTAATCAAATAAAATATACATTATTATCTATATTAAAATTTAATATTAATATTGAACCCGAAAATTTAAAAACTTTCTTGAGAACTAAAAATCCTAACATAGGATCTCTTTTTTTACAATCTATTAAAAATATTGATTCTATCAAATTTGAAAAATCTATCTCTTTATTTCATGATATTAATGAAATTATCATTATTTTTCATCATAATATTAATAACAAATCAATAGGAACCAAAAAAATATTCATTCATTCTAATAAAAAAACCAAACGAAAACTATTTAAAGAAATTATGGAATAATTTATCAGCATTATATGACATTCATTTCTTCATTAGATAATTTCACTTCTTCACAATTAGGAGAAAAAGGTACTAATGAACATTCCTGGTCTAATAATATTCAAGAACAAATATTACAGCTTAACTTTCAATTAACTAGAACCAATGATAACAATATTATTAAAAATTTATCTGTAAAAACTGATAAAATTTTAACTGAAATTATATCTTTATATAAAACTAATATTATTAATAGAGAAGAATATCTTGATTACATGTCTATCATGTTACGGACTATCGTTTATACACGAGATATTGTTTCTGGAAAAGGCGAATATATGTTATCATTTATGCTTCTGGACGTTTTTAATAATCATTTTCCTCAACTAGCATATTTTGCTTTTAAACAATTTGTTATGCCACCTGATGATAATCCTTATTTTCATCCTTATGGATCTTGGAAAGATATCAAATATCTATTTCATTATTTAAATGAATATTCTATTAACGATTATTCATTATTTAAGAATTATATTATACAACTTGTTTTAGAACAATTGAAAAACGATATCATTTCTCCTAATCCATCTTTACTTTGTAAATGGATTCCTCGTGAAAAATCAAAATTTGGACCATTATTTACTCTTTTAGCAAGCTCTTATTTTAAAGACTATATAATTTCAGCTAACGATTATTCATCTAAACAATTAGCTATTTTAAAAGCTAAAACGGAATTTCGCAAACTTATTTCCAAATTAAATAAGAAAATAAATACTATACAAATCAATCAATGTTCATCTCAATGGTCAAATATTGATCCTTGTAAAGTAACATCTATTACTTTTTTAAAACAAAAACGTGCTTTTTTAAATATTGATTGTACCGGTCAAATTCGGAAAAATTCTGAAGATCGTATTTTATTTTCTAATAAAATTAAAGAATATACAAGTAAAGCTTTAGAAGGAGAAACTATAATTAATGGAAAAAGAATCTGTTTAAATCATTTTACTAGTGAAGCTATAAGACTTTTTTCAAAAAAAAATACTTATGAAGCAAATATTCTTAACGCACAATGGCTTGATAATTCAAATCAAAATAATATTCTTGATAATTTTATTCCTATTTTAGATGTTTCTAATATACATAAAGATTCTTTTAATGCTGCTATCGCTTTAGGAATTCGGATTGCTGAAAAATCTTTTAAACGTATTTTAACATTTTCTGCTAATCCTTCTTGGATTAATCTTGAACAAAGCAATAATTTTATTGAAATGGTAGAACAAGTTTTTAATCAATCAGATTATGGTTTAAATACCAATTTTTCAGCTGCTTTAAAATTGATAATAGATGCGATCATTTCTCAAAAATTGAACCATGAACAAGTTGAAAATATGGTTCTAACTATTATTTCAGATATGCAAATGGATTCAATTGATTCTAAATATAATTCTTTAATTGAATATATTGAAAAACAATTTACTGAAGCTGGACAAAAACTTTGGCATAAGCCTTTTAAAGTACCACATATAATATTTTGGAGTATTCGTTCTACTAATGGTTTCCCTGCGTTATCTATAAATAATAACTGTTCTATGATTTCTGGATTAAATCCTTTAATACTTAATAATTTTTGTAAAAATAAAAATGGCAATAAAAATTGTACACCATGGCAAATGTTCAAAAAAGTACTAGATAATCCAAGGTATGCTATTTTAGACCAATATATTAGACAAATTATTTAGATATATATATTTTTCAATCACCTTTATTTTTTTTGTAAAAATAATTATATAAGTTTAATTTATAAAATGAGTGGTTTAGGCGAAATTCGTTCTTTACTAGGCCCTTCTGGTACTACTGGTCGTTTAGATGGTCTTTCTGGTACTACTGGTCGTCTTGATGGTCTTTCTGGTACTACTGGTCGTCTTGATGGTCTTTCTGGTACTACTGGTCGTCTTGATGGTCTTTCTGGTACTACTGGTCGTTTAGATGGTCTTTCTGGTACTACTGCTGGTAGTGGTGGGGGTGGTTATCTTCCTTATAATCCTCCTACTGCTGCTCCTCCAAAAGTGCTAACGCTAGAAGATCTATCTAAAGGTAAAACAGAACATACCTTTAAAGTTGATGCTGCAGGGGATGCGTTATTTGCTATGCCAGTTAGTTATATACAAGGTGTAAAAAATTTTCTAGATGGTACCAGTACCCTAGACCAAACTAATGTACTATTTCAACAGTTGTTAACTTACGCTAAAACATATGGAGTTGGGTTAGGATTCCACAATCTATCAAAAAAAGTAGAGGTTGCTGTTACTGATGCAGGAAACGTTTATGCTGAAACAGATGATGGAAAATGGATGCAAGTGTATCCTAAATCTCCCGGAGGCGAAGTTGATGATGAAGCAGCCAGGGTTCGCGCGTACGCAGCGAGTGGACCAGCTATGATTGATTACGTTGATACAGATGTAACTAATCAAGGTCTAAAACCTATTGCTGGAATGGTTCCTGAACCTAAGATTGCTGCTAAAATACAACCAGGTAAAGTATATGCTAGTCGAGAACCTTTCTATGTAAGACACCCAGTTAAAGGTAAGCATCCTACCACTACCAAGTATTCTTACGTTGTTACTCAAATGACAAGCGATCTTAATAGTGGTTATTTTATGTGCGCTAAAAGAGGTTAAGCCCTTTCTTTTTTTTGTAAAAATAATTATATAAGTTTAATTTATAAAATGAGTTTTAGAGATTTACGTCCTGAATCTAATCCTGCTATTCCTAGTATGAATGTTTTGGGTCTTAATCAACTTCAAACTTCTGCTGCTCCTACAGGAAATTATTCCCAAGAAGAGAAAGAAAAATCAGATAATGAACCAAGACCTAATTTAAGACTAGGTGATAGTTTAAATGGTTTAAATCAACATAAACTTGATATTCATTATTTAAGGAATAAATTATTTAAATTTCCAATATTACATATAGCGTCAATTATTAATATTTATGATAATAAAGACTTAACCCAGGAAAATCTAAATGCTATAAAATTATTATCTAATGTTGCTAGAGATGGCAACTTTTCTATATGTTTATTGGATCAAACAAAAAATCTTCAAATTATTATTAGTGATAATGGAATCGCTTATTCAGTATCAACAGATGAAAAAAGTTTGAAGAAAATTCCAACTGATAATTTAGAATCTAATAATCAAGCTAAATCAAGAAAAATATATGGACAATTAGAGATAGATTTTCTTGAAGAATTGCCTACTTTAGTAAGAGATTTTCTTACAGAATTTTTTACAAAGCATCCTGATTTATATGATGAATTATATTCTATAGCTATATTATTTATTTATTTATTTATTTTGATTGAAAAAGGTTATGGCCCCCAAATTAAAAGTTATATAGTTAATTTTATAAATGAGTATAAAGATGATTTAGGAACGCTAAAAGATAAATTAGGAATGCTAAAAGAAAATTTATTATCTAGGTTAAAAACTATTTTTTCTACTTTGGTTGAGGAATCTAATGTAAATATTACTAATAATAATAAAGCAATTGAATTAAATCCTGGAGCTGCTTTCCAATTAGTTAAACAACCAATGGGAGTATATTCATCATCAGAACCTTTGGATGTTAGTAATATATTTAATAATATTTTTAAAAATATTTTTTTAAATACCACAGCGATATCTCCTGTTGTTTTAAAATTACCAAAATATTTACATGGTGGTTATTTATTATTATTAACAAAAAATTAATAAACCTAAAACTACCGATTATTCATCCGCTATTGCTAAAATGCCAAAAAACCTTGGTGATGGTTATATTCATATAGCTAAGCCTAGTTATGTTGAATACTCAGTCTGTGGTGCTCCCATATGCCCTTAAATTTTTTTGTAAAAATTATTTTATAAGTTTAATTTATAAAATGAGTTTTAGGGATTATCTTGCTCCTGGAGCTACTACATTACCTCATAATGAAGGGAGTTTAGGAAAAGCTTCTCTAACTGACTATATTAAATTTAATGGTGATCTAAATAGATATACGCGTACTCATTTAAAGGACGAATTAAAAAAAATACCATTTAGTGATATATCAAATATAGCAAGCTTTTTTTCAACAAAAGGTTCTAGAGTTCAAGCTACATCAGGGGTCCCTGTTTTAGCAGGGGTTCCTAATGAAACAAATATTAGTTTACCAGGTAAAATATCAGATTCATTAGTAAAGCTTTCTAAACTTTGTTCTGAAAGTGATTATACTATGGTACTAACTAATGTTTCTGATATTCCAGCGAATTTAGGAAATGTTATAGAAGATATTGTTGAGTTGGCTACATTTGTTATAGTAGCAGGATTTATTTTGGTAATTGTATTACCGGGTATTATTTTGTGTAATCTTGAAGATCCTGAAGATCCTTATAATTGTATACAAGCTTTTGAAGTAGACCTAGAAAATCTTTTAATTGATTATCAAAGCAAATGTAACTATACTGGGGCTGATTGTATAAGAGACGAAGTTAAAAAATGGGCTACCCAATTGGTAACAAAAGTTAAAGATAAAAGAAATGGAGCCGATACTGATATAACTAACGACTCTAATGCTGAACAACTAGACTATAGGCCAATACAAAAACCTTTAAAAATATACACTAGTAAAGATTCTTTCAAATTCATGAAAAAGCCAAAAGTAGGTGAAACACCTTCAACTACAAATTATAGTTATGTTACAACCACTTTACCACTAGGAACTGACAAGTGGAATTTAACTTTATTAACAGAAACTTAATAATATATTTATTAAACTAATAACAAGTTTTAGGTTCTATAAAATATTAAAAATATAATAATATTTATTATATGCTTAATTATGAAACAAGAAAAAAGTATAATTTTATTTTACAGCAACAATTAAAAATACCTTATCCAATGAAAAGATTCTATAAAACAGAAATACCATTGAATATTTTTCAAACATGGCATACAAAAAATTTACCCCCATTAATGAGTAAAACTGTTGATTTAATAAAATCTTCTAATCCTGCTTTTATACATAGATTATTTGATGATAATGATTGTTATAATTTTATAAAAGATAATTTTGATAAAAATATTCTAGATGCTTTTGATAAATTAATACCAGGTGCCTACAAGGCTGACTTATGGAGATATTGTGTTTTATACAAATTAGGTGGAATATATTTAGATATTAAATATAAACCTGTAAATGGATTTAAATTTATAAATTTGACTGAAAAAGAGCATTGGGTATTAGATTGTGATAAAAAAGGAATATATAATGCTTTAATGGTATGTAAACCTGGAAATACTATATTATTACAAGCAATTAACCAGATAGTTGAGAATGTACAATTAAATTTTTATGGTGAAAATTGTCTACATCCAACAGGGCCATTATTACTTGCTAGATATTTCAGCGAAAATGAAAAAAAAGATTTTGATATGAAACATAACATTTTTGACAACGCAAATAATAGATTAATATATTTTAATAAATATATTATTTTTAAAACTTATGTTGGATATTTAGAAGAATTTGAAAGCAATAGCAGGGTTCCTCATTATTCCGGGTTATGGCAACAAAAAAATATTTATAAATGAGAAAATGGTGTAATTAAATTTTTATACGTTTTATTTTAGTAAAAGGTAATAATTCAGTATTTTTTAATGGAATATATAACTGATCATTATGAAAAAAAATATTTTTACCTTTATTAGAATCAAAATTACCTATATTTAGAAAAGTTTTTATATCTTTAAACCAACCACACATATTTATTTCATAATTTAAAACAACATCCCAAAAACAATTTATTTCTTTTTTTGAAGAATTTACATTATTTAAAAATATTGGAATAACATCTTTTCTTAATCCAAATAAATAAGATTGATAATGGTATTTTAATTCTGAAGAATCTGTATAACCATAGAATTCTACATTATATTTGAAAATTAAATTAAAAAAATGATTAATAGAATTATGAATTATATAAGAATCATTTGTTAAAATGATATAATCATATGAATTATAATCTGCTAAATTTTCTAAGACATGTGTCCATTTTCCGAAATCTGCTAATTTTGAATTTTCTATTTCATAATATTTCATATTATCATATCTATTACAAATATCAATTATATTTTGATTATATGGTAAATTAGTTGAGTTTATAACAATTTTATCCATATTAGAAAATGAAAAATATTTTAGATTATTTCTTATTGCGTTTAATTTTATTTCAGAGTCACAATGACACGCAATTATAACTAAATATTTTTTGTTATTTTTATCAGGACTATAATTATTGTGATTTTTTTGCGTTATTTTAAAATTCATATATTTGTTAAATTCAATTATTTGGTTTTTGTCCATTTTATATATTAAGGAATTTATTTAACTTATTTAACTTATTTAATTTATTTAACTGCTAAATCGTTATTATCATGATTTTTTTGTGTTATTTTAAAATTCATATATTTGTTAAATTCAATTATTTGATTTTTGTCCATTTTTATATATTAAGGAATTTATTTAACTTATTTAACTAATAAATAGATATCGTTTGTCATGATTATATAATAAATATATATTTTTCAATCACCTTTATTTTTTTTGTAAAAAAATTTATATTTAGGAATATTATAATGGATACTCTCACCCACGAGACCTCTTCCGTTTCCGCTTCTGCTTGTAAGAGTTTTGAACGCAAAAATGTTATGCCTTTTTTGGAAAAGAGATATGAACAAATTTCAAGAGAGATTGTAGAATTTCCACTTGATATTATGGCTGAATTAATCAATAACGATGTAGGTAGTGAAAAAGCACTAGCAGCTGTTAAAGCTGCTAAAGATCATGCCGATAAAAGAAGTACCAGATTTGTTTTTGCACTTCAAGATGGAGAAGTAGTTCTTGATACATTTAAGCCAGTTGATTCTCACGGTGCTACCTTCAGAAAACAAATTCATGATAATATTTTTCTTAGAAAAGTAGGATGGGATGCTCTAGAGTCTCCATGCCCAGAATTCTTTACTGAAAGAAAGAAATCTGGTACTACGGGAAAATATGAACTATATTCCGCAATTAGGGCTGGTAGAGATCCTGAACATGCTATTGGTATCATAAGAGCATCACAACCGGATCCTTTAGGATTAAATTAAAACCCATTAAATAAAATAATTATAATAAAAAAATATTAAAATTATTTATAATAATATTATATAAATGTCACAAAAAGTAAATGCTAGAGACGCAATCTTTCAATTAAATGATAGAATTGTTAAGCAAAAAAATTACATAACATTCTTACAGCAACAATTAGATGAAAAAAATATAGAATATAAAAAAATATTGGATGAAAATATAGAATTAAAACACCAACTACAATTGGAAAATTCTAATAAAAAAGAAAAAGAAGTTGTAAATCAATATGAAGAAGTTAAATATGTTAAAGAACCTAAACAAGTAACAAATGGAATATCATTTAAAATTACTGAAATAAATCATGAACCAATTCCAACTGTAAATAAAATATCAAAAATGAATATTGATTTTAATGATATAAATTCTTTAAAAGGTTTAACTTTAGGTGATCTCATTCGTAATTAATTTGTAGACTTTTTCGTTCATTGAATTGTTCATTTATCATACTTGTCCAATACTTCAATGTTAATTTTTGATAATTAAAAATTCTACCTCTAAATTCTATAATAGTTTTATCAAGCAAATCTTGTGTAATTTGAGACCAATCATTTACAATTAAAACAGGTAAATCTTCAAACATTTTTTTAAATTCTGGAACACATAAAATAGGTATACATCCAATACATAATGCTTCCCATATTTTATGAGAATCCAACCCATTAGATGAAGGTGTTAGAACAAATGTGTAATACATTGCTTTTTCCAGGTAAATTGTTCTAGGTAAAGTATCTTTATTTTCTATTAAAAGATCTTTTGGAATAATATTCAATGCGTGTCTCTTTTGTTGAAAACGATCATCATTTAAAGAAAAATTAACAAATATTTTTGGTATTCTTTTGTAATATGGTATAGAATTATTTATAATATTTAATAATACAAATTCTTGCTTTTTTGGTATAGGTGATTCTTCAGGCAATTTAAATATATGTTTAGGATTATTTAAAAAAGTATGATAATCTAAACCAATAGGCATTTGAATTATTTTATCATTTTCTTGGATACGTGAATTTTGAGCAAACCATTTTAATAAATATGGGTTTTTAAGAAGTATATAAGTTTCTTGTTCTGTTAAAATTTCTTTTGGAACACAAAGATCAGATTCTCCTGTAACAAGAACAAATTTATATTTAATGTTTGGTAAAATAATATTTACAAAATATTTGAGTAAATCGCTAAATATATAAATAGACATTCCATCAAACATTTGATTAGAAGTTAACATATCATACAAATAATTAACGTCTTTATTTATGTTAGTTATTTGATTAATATAATGAAATGTACAAGATTTTAATATTCCACGACAAGAAACAAAATAGCATTCATTTTCCATTAATAATAATATATAAATTATAATAAATGAAAGAAACGTATAATATAAAAAATTGATTTGTTAGTTTATTTTTATTTAATTGTTAAACTAACAAATGTTTCATATAGCATGTACGCGATTTAATAATTCAACATATAAAGAAAATATTGAATATAGAGAAAAAAATAAAGAAGCTGTAATTTATGGATCAGCTTTCAAAATACGCGAATTGTATTCTCCAGATTGTTTAATATTTGTAGCAGAAATGAATAATGAAATTAATAAAATAGAAGGAATTGGTCTAATAAGAAATACATTAGTTTCAGAGAAACGGCATAAGATATATGAAAATAGTGATTATAATCGTTTTATTTATCGTGGAAAACATTGGATTAATAGGAATCAATTGGATAATTCAGATATAGAAATTGGACAAATTCTAGATAATATTTTATTTAAAGGTAAATCAAATTTAAAATTTAGAACAGGAATAACAATTATGACGGATAAATTATTTACTCATTGGAATTATGAATTACGAACTTTAAAAAATAAAATAAAATATGTTTTCTTAGAGCATTTTAATAATATCAGTGAATTTTATAATGAAGTAAATGAGGAACAAGAACAAGTAGTTGAAGAAATATTAGAAATAATTCCAAAAAAAAGAAGAAAAATATAGAATTTTTATAAAATATATAGAAAAATAGCATTACTTTATATATGACTACAATGGATTATAACGTAGATAATTATACAATTACTGAATTATTAACAATATTAGATTTAGATGATCCTAATTCGGACGAAATAATTGATGCCACCAATAAATATATCCAGCGTTATTCTCCTTCAGGACAGAATCAACCTCAATTAGTAAATTTTTTTCAATCTATTCAAACAAAATTATTACGCTATATGAATCAATTAGAAACATCAGGCGTGGACGCAGAATATACTCCAAATGCTAAACAAACCAATGAATGGTATAAATATGAATCTTTGCCTCAAAATAATCAGGTACAAAAAGATAAATTAACAGATCGTTTCCAAAAAATAGATGTTTATGATAATCAACATGTACCCATGAATAGACAACAATTAGGAGTAAATAATACTCTTCCAATAAATGTTGCTCAGGATATTTTAAATCCTAATTTAAAAAATACAACAAGTCGTTTTATAAATATTGATAGTCAATTTCGCCAAGCATCCGGTGGTTCTGAAGCAATATCAACAGACTTTACATTAGATTTATCAGATCCTTTAACTGATGTATTAAATTTAACATTATATTCTATACAAATTCCGTATACTTGGTATACAATTGATTATATTTATGGCAATACATGTTTTTGGATAACAAATCCCACAGATGATGGTACAGGTACAAACACGTTTAAAATATTTATTGAACCAGGGAATTATTCACCAACCGAATTTTGTGATGCTTTAAATAGTGCGTTTAAAAATCCAGATAATTTCAAATATCCGTATGTGGAATATCCAAAGAATGGCTCATCAAATCCAGAGGATTGGGGATGGTCACAAGGATTTACTCATGTAGGTGGTTTAATGTCTGAACCTGATATAGCAAAATTTAATTCAAATAATGGAAAAATAACGCTATATTTAGGAGATGATTGGGAGGATCCCTCTACAAATAAAATAAAAACTTTAACTAGGGGTTTAGAAACATTTGATAAGGATTTGTTTGCTTTTTTTACATTTTTTGATTTAACAGGAACAAAAAGTTGTTATGAATCAGGATCTTATCCTTGTTCAGCATCAACAGGTCAAGGTCATACATTTAATGGAACATTAGGATGGTTAATGGGTTATCGTTTGCCAATAGAACCAGTTTTTACAGCAACTATTACAGGAACATCGGTTCCCTATACTTATAGTAAAGGTAATAAAGCAACAGCAGTTTTAAATTTATATGGTCCAAAGTATTTTATATTGGTATTGGATGATTACAACCAGAATCATATAAATAATGGTTTAATAACTATAACACAATTATCAAAGACATTGCCGATACCGACATATTTCAATGCTTCACAACCTTATTTATGTAATATCAATCCGACAAATTTACCAGCTCAATTAGATTTAAATTCATTAGGAAATTTATCAGCGTTAGATTCAGCGGAAGCAATTGCGCTAGGGATAAATAAAGACAATTTATTTAATAGTTTGAATGATAAAATAGATTTAGCCGGTGCTAAAGTGGAGCAAATTTTGCCATCAGCACCGAGAACATTAACACAAGCACAAATATATACAGTGAATGAAATAATAAAAAATAGAAATAAAACAATCTCATTTAGATCAAAAGCTCCAACAAATTCAGATACATTTGCTTT
>Ga0209086_10002379_pt1 | contig 14690 bp, 8 predicted proteins | sample M_130207_XF_Meta_FD_187312 | JGI IMG/M metagenome (GOLD analysis project Ga0209086, IMG submission 187312) | Freshwater microbial communities from Lake Montjoie, Canada to study carbon cycling - M_130207_XF_MetaG (SPAdes) (version 2) | ecosystem: Environmental > Aquatic > Freshwater > Lake... | reverse complement strand
TGTTCGTTGCGCTATAGCGCAAAGATCAGATCTTTCATTAAATCTTATTCGTGAATTAAGCAAAGATACGCAAGCATGTGTTCGGGGTGCCATTGCTCAGCGTGCTGATATTCCAGATGATCTTGTTATTTCTTTTGCCTCAGATTTAAGTTGGTATGTGAAATGCGCAATCGCAGATCGGAAATCACTGCCAGTCAACCTGCTCGATGAACTTTTGAAGGATCAAGATGAATTTGTAAGCACATTTACGAGAGCGCGAATTGATTTGAATACGAAATCACTTTCTTACGGTGCAGCCGAATTGGATATTGAACCAATTCATGACAAAGATAGCGACGACGAAGAAAGCGAGGATAAAGAAAAAAATGCAAAAAAAAGTCCTGAAGAAATTTACTACGAGCATCCGTACCACCGCATTTCATCCAGAAGACGGATTTATTTATCTGGAAAGACGGTGGTCATATTTGGATTAAGCGACGAAGTAAGTGCCGAGTTGTCAGCAAGATTTAAGGCCGCCGGCGCTGTAATTGCGAACAATGTTTCAGCAAAAACAAATATACTTGTCACAAATCAAGCAAAAACTGCGACCCCAGGAACTATCCGAAACGCCATTGCCTTTGGCGCCGAGGTCTGGGATGAGGCCACAGCACGCACCAAACTTGCAAGTCATCCAACAGCATTGGGGGAGATTCACACGAAATCTCTAATTGATTTAGATTCTTGGTTTAATAAATTATTATCAAATAATCACGAATTTCTAACAGCATTTCCCAGCGCACTACTTAAATGCATCCTGAACTGCAACTATGTTCCAGAAACCATCGCGCAATGGGCCATCACAAATGCATCTAATTTTAAGTTTGCCAAGGCACCCGAAGTGTTGGAGTGGATATTAGAACGAACAAATCTGTCAGAAGCGTTGGCAACCAAAATTATTGAAGATGTCAATAATGATGAGCGCTTGGTAAAACATAGTAATAATGTCGTACGAAAAATGATTGCCGTGCGTGAGGATCTTTCAGAAGAGTTAGCAATTCAACTGGCGAATGATCAAGTCGAAGAGGTACTCGTATCGCTTGCCTCACGTAAGGATCTCTCAGATGCGGTGGCAAGCGAATTGGTTGACTCAAAATCTTATCAATTACTCAATGAGATTCTGTATTCAAAACAAACAAATTATAAAATTATAAAATTAATATCTCAAGATGCTCGAGAACATATTCGAAATATGGTGGCATTCAAATTAGTTTTAGAATTTCATTCCGACAAAATAATCCAGCCACTACAAGAAATAGCTTTGAAACTTTCGAAGGACACCAGCGAGATGGTTCAACAAACAATAGCCTTTCACAGAGGTCTGTCCGAGAAGGCAAATTCATATTTAGCTCGAAATGCATCTCCCATTATGCATCACGTACTCAAACTCAAACAGACGCATTCTGTTCCAGTTTGGGTAGGGCTTGCTTTGGCGAATAATAAAACGCATATTTATTTACGACTACTGACGCTTTTATGTGAATGCATGCCACAAGAAGTCAATGCCATTTTTGCTAATGATAATCCAAGTTTGGTCAGTGCTCGAGATAATTTGTCAGATATTGATATGTATGAACTTATTAAGATTTTTCAAACTAATGATCGCGACGACATCCAAGTTCTTGCGCAGCATCCAGAACTTCCAACCGAACTTGTTGACAAACTTGCAAGACATGACAATCCAAAAGTCCGTTCGTTGATAGCGCTACGGCTTGACATATCTGATCAAGTGAATGAAATCTTATTGAATGATTCAAACGAATCTGTGCGGCAATGCATTGGGCTTAAGTTGAATTTGGATTTGTCCGAACAAGCGATTCGGGATCAGTTTTTTCTGAATCAAGCCAGTTTCGGTCAATCGGCTATCGCGACACGGATTTTAATTTCCAAGCGATCTGATCTTCCAATGGATCTATTAATAAAGTTGTCTGAAGATGAAGATGAGGACGTTAGGAGTGTTATTGCTGAGCAAACAAAACTTTCCAATGACTTGGTTACTAAATTAGCATTTGATACCGATTGGTCGGTGCGGTTCAAAATCGCCAAACGTGCAGATCTATCCCAAGAACTTGTTCGCAAACTCGCCGCGGATGATGGTGAGGAATCTTGGGCAGTGCGAAAGGCGATTGGATGGCGCAATGACTTGCTCGCGGACGTAACTGAACAACTTTCTGTGAATAAAAATGAAAGTGTTCGGCCCGCACTTGTCAAAAAAGATCTTTCTTGGGCGAATATTCTCACTCAGGAACCTGATCGCAACGTAGTTACGAATAAAGATTTCTTTAAACGAATCAAGATCACAGGTTTGCCTTGGCGTGTTCAGGATAAATCCACTGGAATAGAAATGTTACTTGTTCCGCCAGGTGAATTTGTCATGGGTGCGGGCAAACATTATGGCAGTGGCTGCATTTATACCGGTGAACCAACGGCAAATTTTTACACCGTTAGGTTAACAAATGCATTTTACCTCGGGCGAACCCAAGTAACGCAGTCGCAGTGGATGAGTGTCATGCCCGAAAATCCAAGTCAATTTCAAGGCGTGGATAACCCAGTCGATCATGCATTGTGGGACGACCTGCAAATTTTTTGCCGCAAGACTGGGCTGAACCTACCAACAGAAGCGCAATGGGAATACGCCTGCGGTTTGGGCTTACCACCTTGTGGCGCTTCTTTGGATGAATTGGCTTGGTATCGCGTAAACGCAGATTATAAAACACATCCTGTTGGCCAGAAATCGCCAAACGCACTCGGCTTTTATGACATGCTTGGGAATGTTTGGGAATATTGTCAGGATTTTTACGACACAAATTATCACCTTACATGCATGGGGGGTATAACTGATCCACTAGGACCTACTACTGGTAAAGCACATGTCTTGCGAGGGGGTGGATATTCTAATTCTAGTCAATATTGTTCGTCAATAATTAAAACATGTCGATTGGTACCGGCACATCAGGCAGTTCGCGGCATGAGATTGGAAGACGTAGGATTCCGCGTGGCTCGAACAATATAGTTGTTTTAAATTTTTTCTACTTAAAAGTTATAATTTTTACCCTATATGGCAAACAAAAGTCAGATTTATTTTCAATATAAATGTAAACCTATTCGATATTACAAATGGCGGCTCTTTAGTGGGCAAACCCACATACTAAAATACGCAAGAACAAAATTGGGGTTGGAGGACAGCTCAACTATTTTTTCTCACAGGGCAATGTCAGCCATCCTTGGCTTCGGTAAACGCTGATGGGCTAGCCGAAAACCCCGGCACTATGTCTGTCATGTACCGGAACACCATAACCATGGCGGCAGAATCAAGCCCGCAGTAGTTCTTAAACTGCGCCACGATCTCCGGTCGGTCGGCACCACCGAACATGCGGACGTAGTGGTAGAAGAGCATCGCCATGCCGCCGTTCTTCATGGCATCGGGCTGGCCGGGATCTTCGAAGGCGCGCTCAATTTCACGCAGCGCTTCAATACCTCCGACTGCCTCCAAGAATGACTGCGGAAGCGAAGGAAGCGCAAGGTAGGGGTCATGCGGATGTCCGTAGGTCTCTGGGTCGCCGGCACAGTGATGACCAGGTACGAAGTGCTCGCGTATGGTGGCTTGCTCCCACGCGACTGGGAGAACCTTCTTGATGGAATAACTGCCAAGCATGCTTGGGTGATAGAACGCCTTGTTCGCGACTTTATGTAGGTCGCACAGACGACCTTGTTGCTTGGTACTACTGTCGACGAAAAGTGAGTCAATGAACTTCACCAACTCAGCCGCGTCTGGTGGCACATCCGACGCTGTGGACGTGAGCCACTCCCTCAGTTTTTTCAGCACAGTTTCCTCGTAGTGATGCCAGTGATAGATGACACCACGGTCACCGAGTTGCGCACGCAATCCTCGCAGGAATCCGGTGCGCGGGTCATCGCTTGTCAAATCTAAGAAGCCTTCGAGGCGGACACGTTGATCAAGGTCGGCGGAAAACGACGGCAGTTTGTGCGCCTCGAATTGGAATGGAAGCCACTCATATGGTTTGCCGCCCACCCGTCGGGGGATTGGGTACGGCGCGCACTCAAAGTCGAGGAAATAGCACGGCTCGTCAGAGTCACTCTTGCGTAGCTTCGCATTTCGAAAGTCGGCATTCTTAAATTGCGATGAGACGATGGGATTTGGCGGCGTAGCCTGGAGGCAATCCCACACCGGAATTTGTGATTGAGTGACATCTGACTTAGCAACATCGGAGACGAGAGCAGAATGGCTGTCTGCTTGCTTGAGCGCGGATGCGACCTGCTTCGTTGTTACTCGCGGGAGTGTGAGCACGTGGTATGTCGGTCGCGGAGTACCCCAGCACTCGTCGAAACCATTTGGTGCAGAGCCAGACGTCCTGAATTCGCAGTTTTTGCAGGAGGATGTGAGCCGAGATGCTGCGTCCGGCCACTGTCCTTTGCGAATGACGTTCGCCATCATCTCCATGCAATCACTGATGCCTTTGTCCTTAAATGCCTGATCGTCCGCGCGCGCGTTTTCCTCGATGCGCTTGATGATCGCGGACATGCCGGTCATCTCCACAAGCAGTTCGGTGTTGGGGCAGCCCGCTCCAACGTATGCGACATGGGCGCGGGGGTGTCCATGTTTGTCGATGCTGTAGTCGGTCTTGAAATTCCCGAGCGTGTCCTCGTTCTTCGCGTTTCCACTCTTGTTGACCAAAATCATCCCCGGTTCGATCAGCGTATTTGGGCGGAGACCGACTTTATTTCCGTTCACGTCTAGCCAATGGCCAAGTAGTACTTTCTGGAACGCGAGGTCCTGTAGGTAGGGGATCCAGGATTTTAGGATCGTCCTTTTGTCGCCCGTTTTTGTGATACTGATCTTGCCGAGAATCTCGTTCCCTTCGTCCGCGGCATCGGCGGACACCACCGACTTCGCCTTCATCTCAACGATCTGCAACTTCGCCTCACTCACACGCAAGAGATCGATCCGCGCCAAAAAATCGCCATGCATGATCGTGATCTCGTATAGCGGAATCATCTTTCCGCTTGCTCGCGAACGTTCTACTGCTGACCGGATGGCTTCCATCGATGCCTCGGCGGCGTCTTCGCGACCGACTGGTCCTACGTATCCCGGTTCCCGCTGTCGCCAAAGTGCCTCCACCGCGCCACCACCCTCCGCAAGAAGGCGCAGCATGTCGTTTTGGCTAGCCGACTGTGGGTACGCCTTCGCGCGGTCACCAAATGGTCGGGCGTGCCTCAACTTGAGCAAGCAATTTAGGCCGATTTTGAATTGAGTCTTGGTGATCGGTCGCATTGGATGTTCCTATCGAATTTATTAAATTGCGATCAGTTGCACCATCAGATGCACAAGGTCATTAGTGAGGCGTGAAACAAACTCGCAATGGACCCAGTTCATTCGCATGTTCTTCGTGACATGTCAACACAATGACCTGCGTACGTTCCCCGAGTTCCTGCAGCACTTGGGCGGCGAGCTTTCTCCGCGTGGCATCTAGGTCGACGAACGGATCGTCCATCAGAACGAACATCGGAGCTTCTTTCAGCAATTGCTCAGCAAGCGCAATGCGGACCGCGATGGCTAGTAGTGCCGCGGTTCCTTGAGAAAGTCGCGTCGACGGCAACTCCGCCCCATCATCTCGGCGCAGGGCAGTTGGCAACCCAGAGGCAGTGCTGAGTGCACCATACCTTCCGTTTGTGAGGCGATTAAACAATTGTGTGATTCGATCAGCGATCGCCGCAAATGGATCCGCATTACCGCGAATGTGGTTAATGGCATCAATGATGCGACTGTATTGCTTTGCGGTTTCGAGTTCCTTTTTGTGCTTTGCCCGTTCCTCTTCAGCGGTATTTCGCAAGGACTCTAGATCATCGTCGCCGGGTTCGCCGAGTGCGGCGATCCCGACATTGGCCTCTTCAACCTTTATGCGATTCTCTTCGACTTTTCGTTCGCGCATCTTGATGTCGGCTGCGAACGCTGATGCCGTCGTGAACCCGTCAGGAAATGTCGGGCAGTTCGTCAAATTGTCTTGATCCGTCTTCAAGTTTGTGCGATCTCCCGCGATCTCATCATCAAGGGTCTGCTGATCGGGCCACTTGTCCTTCATCTCTTTGATGAAGTTTTCATGCTCCGAACGCTTCGTGATGAGAACTTGTTCTTTAACGTGAATTTCATTGAGGGCACCGTCGACAGTCGCAAGCGGCCGAGTGCTGGGAATGTTCGAAATCGTCTGCTCATCGTCATCCCAATCGCTGATAGTACGCCCCGCCAGTTCTGTCTCCAGTTTTGTTTTCGCATCGGTGACTTTCGATTTAGCAACATTTCTGTTTATCCGTGATTGACACACTTCATCAAGATCTTTGCACATTGTGTCACGCAAAAGTTCATCGCGGTTTCCCTTGGCGATGGCATGGTCCGCGAGCAGTTTGTCGATTTCACCCAAGCCGCTCTTCACAGCAACCGTCATTCCTTCGAACTTAATGCCCACCTTACCGAGGGCATCAAATGTCCACGGTTGGTTCGCCTCAAGGTCGATTTGTTCGGGTGAACTTGCTCCCGAAACCGCTTCTATCTGCATTTTCCGCGTGGTGGACAGTTCGACTGTGAGCCGTTGCGCCTCGATTCGCACTTCGCACTTGTGAAGATTTTGTTTGATTGTGGCAGCTGACTCGCCTTGATCTTGGGTGACGTTCTTGCACTCGTCAGCCTGTCTGACGGCCGTGTCCAAAGCCGATTGCGCCGCGCGAATACGAGCGATTTGCTGACGGGTTGCAACAGCACGCGCGGCTTGGTCGGCAAAGGACTTTTCTAATTTCAATTCCGCCAGTCGATCACTGTATTCTTGTAAGCGTTCAGGTACACCATTGAGTTCTGCCTCTTTCTGCCGCCAATCATCGAGTTTCTTTTTCTTTTTCTCGAGTTCGCCAATTAGTTGTGCCACACGTGCGGCCAGTGTCTCTCGCTTGTACAAGCCGTCTGTCTTGGCACTGTCGCCATCAATGTCTGGGGCAAGTTCAGATATCAATTCCCGCGCTTCGCTGCGAATCGCATTGAGCCGGTCGCGTTCTTTCTCGTATTGCTCTCGCTGATTGACCGACAGCTCGGCGCTCTTCCATTCGTACCAAGACTTTAAGACCGCGCCCACGCCTTTTTCCCAGGGTTTTTCAAGTCCTCCTTGGCCAGCCCTGCTCATTTCTGGAGTGCACTTTTCCTTGTCCCAGCGGCCGTAACGTTCTGTAACACTGTCAGTGAGCTTTGTGGTCAGCGATTCAAGATCGACATCGCCAGCAATTCGGACAATCCCACTAGCAATTAAGGCTGCTTGGTTGACTGCTGCGTCCCCGTCCTTTCGTAACTCGTCAATTGAGTCGGTCATTTGTGCCTGAGACGCTACGAATATGCGTTCGTATGTTGCTAAGGAATGTCCCCTCATAGCGGCCAACTGCGTCTGGACTAGTTCGGGATCGACAACCACTTCGCCCGTCTGCTCGTTCTTGAGTGAAGAGCGCTTGCCGCCACCCCAACACTTTTCTAGGCAATACGTAGTGCCTGCATGCTCGAATTTCAGGGTAATGGAAGTCGATCGACCATTCGGGAGCGGGAACCAGGGACCGATCTCCTTACTTTCTGCACCGGGCGTTAGATCTGTTTGGGTGAAGAGCGCGTGCCGCAACGATTCACGAAACGTCGACTTTCCAAACTCATTGTCTCCTAGAAGCGACTGCGCACCAGACACGAGCGAGTATGTGCGATCAATGATTGCGCCGAATGGATGCAATCGGATGGAGTGGAGTTTCATGGTCGGCCTCTTCCGCGCGGTTGATTATCCACCCCTTTTAGATTTACGATCTCAATCAGTGCCGCGTCCGCATCTTCCGGATGCGTTGAATTTAGAAGGTGTGTCAGCAGTTCGTTTGCCCGCGTTCTCTGTGGGAACTTATTAGTAATTTGCTGTGCAGACAGGCGCCTCTTCACATTGTTGTGGTTAGAGACCCTGATGAAGCCGGGCGTGGTCGCCTCGGTCTCCTGGATTAATCTCTCAAGTTCGCCAAGTTCAGTGTCACCGAGTTCGCCCTCAAGTTCTAGATCGAGGACACAATTCTGCGCATCAAGATTTTCGATTTCTTTTCGGAGTGATTGGATTTCGGCAATTCCATGTGTTGCGTTAAAGAGCAATTTTATCCGCTGGAAAGAAATTTCGCCAGTTCGGAAGCGCTCAAATTTCTCGACGCCGTTTGTGCCCACGTCAATAATCCATGCAGATCCTTCACTGTTACGACGCACTGATTCAGGGGTGGTCGAGCCCGCCATAAAAAATGTCCGCGGACCGGAATCGCTGTCGACATCGGGGCAAGGTTTGTGGATATGTCCCAATAGCCACGTGTGAACTCCCGATGATTCGAGTTCCCTCTCAGTCATATTGAAGTAGCGATCCTTGTCGTCAAGACCGAGACCTTCGACGTTCCCGTGTGCAATTCCGATGCGTACTGCTAATGGGTTCTTCTCGGCCTCCCTCACCCAGCCTATTACGTTTTGTTCGGATGTTTGTGAAGGGCAGGGGCACGGAAAGAACTGGACTTTCTGGTCGGCTATTGTGTACTCGTACGGTTTTGGCGAATCGAGAACGACGATGTGGTCATGTTCTTCTGATTCCTGCCTTACTTGTTTCCATAACTCGCTGTCGCTCCCTTCGTAGAAATCATGGTTTCCCGGAAGCACTAATACAAGATTGCCGCTGAATTTAGCAAGAATCGGTACTACCTCTTTTACTATCTTGGGGTCCACAGATCTTGGGTCATGTTTATCGAAGAGGTCGCCTGCGATCACGAGCACGTGCGCTTTCTCGACATTTGCGCGGTTAACCACCCGCGCTAGCGAATCAAGCCGCTCTTTACACAGTCGCTTTCGGGCGACGAGGTCGTATTTCGAGTATTTCAGGTCTACGTGATTGTCAGCGGTATGCACGATTCGAATGCTCATTTGATCACAGCCCCTTCAACTTGCTTAATCAGCTTAACTGAGTCCCAGAAAGTGGATTTGTTCACATCAATTAGTCTACAGATAGTCAAGGCGTGACGGGGTCGTCGGGTCCAAAGTTTTGATGTAGCGGGCTCGTTTGCGCCTACGTAGCCAAATAACTGCATCATTCCGTGCGATCCTGTAACAAATGACTCAAGCGTTCTGGCACGAGGGAGAGAATATTTTTACAGTCAATTACTTTCGCGTGCGCCATAATCTCAGCAATAACAAAACTATAATAAGTCTATTAAAAGGATAAATACCAATTGAATCCAATTTCCCCACTTGTAGCGTTCTTACTCGGCCTTACGATCGGCGTCATTCTTTTTATCGTGTTCCTGCTTCGTATGAAGTTGCGACATCAGTCCGAAATTGATCTCGCACGCAAGCAAAGTGTCAAGCAGAGTCGAAGCACTTTAAAGGGACAAATGGCCGAACAAATGGCGCCAATGCTGCCAGGATTTGATTATGTTCCAGCAGATTCAAAATTTCTTGGCGATCCAATCGATTATGTTATTTTCAACGGACTCACCAACGCGCGCGATGGGGATGGTTCATTTGACGATCTTGAGGTTGTGCTGATTGACGTGAAGTACGGAAAGTCACAACTCAATCCTGCTCAACGCGCGATTGCGCAAGCGGTGGAGGCGGGCCGCGTGCGTTTTGAAGTAGTGCGTATCGATGAGGAGCACGTTGTTACGAAATCGCAGTACACCCCGCGTCGCAAGATTACGCCGGCGGAGTGATTCACTCGCTAACTCAACTGCGTCTCCACCTGTCAAAGTCTTTGCCAAAGTGCAGGCTTTTCCGATCGTTGGATTTATCCTCTACATCTTGTATAAGCCAGCCAAATGTTCCCTCATCATTCCATTTATATTTTGCTTGTCTATCAAGACGCTCTTTAAAATTACTCATCCACTTATCAAGTCCGGTCAAAAATTTGGTTGCATCGTCATATGTTAATTTTTCTCCCTCTGACTCCGCAGCCTCGTCTGAATCTGAATTTCTGTTCCGATTCGAGATGGGCCAGCAAGCCATGCGCAGCCAGATCGATTCTGGAATTAAATCATGCTCAAGGCGGTGTGACTCAGATTTAAATACACAGCCATAGAAAGACTCGGCGCCGAATTCTTCCACGTAAGGCTTGAGCGCATCTAGCGGGTCAGCGCAATTCTCCGGCGGATTTGGAAGCGGCGTCTCCCATCGATCGAACAAACGATCCTGAATCATGTCCCAATGTTCTTGAGCAGATTTTTCTTTGCCGCCAAATCTATTCTTTAAAATAAAATCCGGCGTTGGATCTGAATCGTCTTGGGGCTCATCATTTAAATTGCGATCTGAAGGTGGTGTTGCCATATTGACTCTTTCAACTCGCCTCAAACTGCAAGTCGTTGTAGCACTCAACGGTCCAGCCAAGGCTGACAAGGCGCGGAGCGATCACCTCTATTGACGCGTTCAACTGCAGGAATGGTCCGTTGAGCGTGGAGTCTCGCACTTCTCCAAACTCCGCAATGATTTCCGGCGGCAACTCATCAAGCATGGACTGACAGATCCATGTGGGCCAGTCTCCATCACTAAATCCTGGCAGTTGGTCGCTGTCAAATGGATCGGTGTCGGCGCAAGCGTCCTCTTCGCTCATCATTTCTTCAACTTCCATCAACGCATCGGCAGGCAGAGCCTTGCGGAACTGGCCCCATGTCTTTGAGGATTCGATCGCCTTGTGAATGGCGCTCACTTGGAGAGCGGTTTCCGGCTTGGCAAGCAGTAGCCCACTGCGGCTGATCTGCCAATACAGAACGTGCGTGAATGCAAGTGCGGGGTGGTCAGATGGAATTTTTGACTTGGAATTCGGCATGTTGGCGCGGTCCTTGGTGGTGGTAGGGGTCATATGAAATCGATACGTAGATAGAACGATCTAGGGGTGCGGGTGTGACGGGTGGTATCATAAAAATCTATCGGGGAAATTTTATAAAAATCAGTGTGAGACACATCGGAAAGCGAGTCATCCGAAAGAAGCAATAAATGAGTGGCTTAATAAATAAAAAAAACGTTTTAAACGCTCTCGCATTCTTTGGAATGCCTTTATCAATACCAATAAATAAAATTTCTAGGGCCTCAGATTCAGATATAGAAAAAGCATGGGCAACTTTATGTAAGAAGCCTGTCTTATTCTGTAAAATTGGGGGCGATCAACTATGGCTAACTACAGATATAGATGAACCAGCAAATCGAGGGGAGCTTTATGGATGGGAGGAATCACCAGGCCATTATTGTGATTTAGGATGTCGGCTTGAAGATCTATGCAAAGAAATAGATCCAAAGGCTTGGGGGAAAGGCGTGGAGCCTGATTTAGAAGAGTGGCTTGACAATGCGAATGATGATCACATTAAACAAGTCGAAGATTTTTTAGATGATTGGCTAAACGATATTGATGATGAAGACTTTGAAGTCATGCATAATTATGGGGGTACAGGACCGGGTGCTGCCACAATGCTATTTCAGAGCGATTTAAATCTCGCAAGTCTTTTGAATGTTCAAGTAGTTAATGCGGGCAATCATGATTCTCAAGAGTTTCTGATAGCAAAGATGACCACCGATATCAAAACTGCAAATAAAATAGCAATGGATCAAGGCTTGCCGATTCGTTTTGAAGAGCCATGAGATCACGCAACCGTTGGATTATGTAAAAATTTATGATCGATAGAGTTTTAAAATTAAGTTTTATTTTACAAAAATGCCATCAATTTTTTTGAATCCAATAGATTCTTCTAAACGATTCTGCTTTATATCAGAAGACCAAATCGGTTTCAGCAATTTGCTAGATAATATCAATTAAGTATATACGTATTGGAATAGAATTATGCTGTTGAAAGAAACTCCCGTAAGCCACAGGTTAATCCCGCTTGTTTTATAATTGTTTTTATCAAGCCAAGCCCCAGATCACCAGGGTGTCTAGGTATGGGGATCTGTTTGCCGTTATTTGTGCGATAAATGTCGTGGTTGCTTCCGGCCCGATCGTATTTAAATCCTACAAGTGCATCTAGCTTATTAATTAGCTCGCGCTTCCGCAGCCTAAATCTAACGCCCCTAAGCGATGGCAGTCTATTTGCTTGTACCAAGTAATTAACGCGTGGCTTGATATTCGTCAAAGCAGAATAACCATGAGAAAATTCTTGCCATAATAACGGATTTATCGCGGCCATACTCGGAAAGCATTCATGAATATTTTGCTCTGAAAATTCCGACTGGCCGATATGAAATATTTTTTTATTGATAAAATTTATTCCATCGCAATATGATGGCAGACCATTTTTTACAATATTATTTAGCGCTTTATTAATGTAGACATCCTTCAATTTGCTTTCAATTACTTGCAATGCCATAGCTTCCGCTAGCGCTTCTTCGCGGCAAGATTTTGCTTGCAAGGATTTTTTATATAATTCCGAAAATCCACCAGTATATAACGGCAACCTGTGGGACAATTCAAGCCGTGAAGCAAAGCACTCAACTTTATAGTGAAAGTTTTCGTGACTGTAAAGAAATAAACGAGAAGCTATTATGGCTTGTATCGGAGAGATTTTCGATTGATCAAAATTGAAAATTTTCTGAGCAAGAAAAAGCATGCCGTCAAAATGTATATATATACCCCAGCAATCTGGGTTGTAATGAAATGGAATATAAAAAGCAAGCGCGTCTGTTGGCGGTTTTCCAGGAGGGAAATCTATTATTGGTGCGCCGGGGTGATTCCCAATATGGCCGCTTGGCGTCTCGAAGGAGAAAATGGGACCTCTCAAAAGGTCGAGCGCCGCCAACTCTAGATCTATAAATGAAGATGGATCTGAGGAATTGGAATCGAGCTGCTCTGTTTTTTCAGGGGTACCGTAGACATGCTCCGGCTTGTTAATTTCAGTTTTAAAAAAATCTTCGTGCCAATTGGTAGCCGATACAGGGGCAAATAGTTGCGGAAGTTCAGCTTTAAGTTTTTGCAGTGCATTATCTCTCATGCCAGTAGATTATCAACCAAATTATTACGTCCTATCTATCAAATTCATAAAATCAGTTGGCATTTAGGACTGACTTCATTTTGCTGTGAATCCGTGGCATTTATGAGAATCGCCGACTTGATTCGAAATCATTCTCATTCGCCTTAACGGCAGGATTTATATGGCGTTGTGTTCCAATTTGATTTATCATCCAATCTATATTCTTGTCGGGCAAATTTTATTTTAGAAAGTTGAAATGCAAACAAATTCTACCCCATTAAAACAGGCCGAATTATGGATGAAAGCATTGTGGGCACCAGATGATTTGGTCGAGTTTCGATGCCTTGCCAGAGGCAGTATTTTTAGCCAGGAATGGGTTAAGTTTGAAGCAATTGAAGCCACGCTTGTAGATCTTCAGCGGAAGCAAGGTTCGCCTGCTCATTTCACGATCTATGCTGGTGTGAATCCGCGCAAAAATTCTGTTCCAAAAGATGCTCCGGAAGAAACTCTTCGTGGTGATAGAAACATCACCTTGGCTAGGTCGGTCTATGTAGATTTTGATAAAGATCTAAATGGAAATGAAGGATGTTCTGTCGAACAGGCTAAGTCAAGAATCTCGGATGGAAATTTGCCTTCTGCCTCCATGCTGATTCGGACTCCCAAGGGCGTGCACGCGTATTGGCTTTTAGAAGAGCCTTTGACTGATCTTGATCGATTCAGATCCATACAGAAGTATTTGGCTAGGAAATTGAAAACGGATACTTCAATTACAAATCCGGAAAGAATTATGCGTGTTCCCGGATTTGAGTGCGACAAACGTCACGGCTTGTTTTGCGAACTAGTCGAATTTCATTCAGATCAAAAATATCCTGTCATGGAATTTTCGCAGCATCATGATAATGAAATTCAAAACACAATCACCGATTTGGAAAATAAACCTTCGGTTTTAAAGTTTATGGATGCTCTGGCACATTCTTTTGATAACGACCCGGCGTCGCTCGACCGCATCCGCGCTTCTTTGTACGACGCGGGCTATGCCCTAAAAAGATCCGATTCGCATGGAGGCATGGAAAGATGGCTAAGACCCGGCGGGCATAGCGATAGTGATACGGTTTTATTCACAAAGATGTCCCGTGGTGGTGGAAGATTTAAGCCAGGTAGCGTGTACGCGCATTCACCAGATGGGATATTGGATAGCGGCCGAATGCTCCAACCATTTGAAGCATGGATCGTGTTGCGTCATCGCGGCAATGAGTATCAGGCACGGCAGGCATTAATTACGGCGGGGGTTGAACTTCGTGATACGCCTCAGGACGAAATTAGTGAAACAACATTATTGGCTGAAGGTTCTTCGCAGTTAGATCGGGCTTTCCATAATTTTTCACTAACGCAAGGGAGGGACGTGGCGGGTGCGAACACTCCCTCATTTCCAATTATGGCCGAGTTGCTTTGCGGCCTGAGCGGGTTTTGCCTTTTAACCGGTGCAACAGGTGTTGGAAAAACAACGTTCACTTATTGCCTAGCTCTGGATGCCGCTGAGCGAACAGACGCGAAGGTTGTTTATGTAAGTGCTGAAATGCAGGTTGATAGATTGCTTCAGAGACTATTTTCCCAGATGAGCGGTATTTCTCATAGGAAACTTAGATTGAAACAATCTG
>Ga0209086_10002378_pt1 | contig 14694 bp, 8 predicted proteins | sample M_130207_XF_Meta_FD_187312 | JGI IMG/M metagenome (GOLD analysis project Ga0209086, IMG submission 187312) | Freshwater microbial communities from Lake Montjoie, Canada to study carbon cycling - M_130207_XF_MetaG (SPAdes) (version 2) | ecosystem: Environmental > Aquatic > Freshwater > Lake... | reverse complement strand
GGTTCTGAAGCAGGATCCGGAAAAAAACACCGTGCGACTCGACTGGTCGCAATCGCTGATGGTGGCGGAACGCCCTGTATTTGCAAGTCCCCTCCGGCGTTTGACAGGACTCTGTCCGTCGTTCAGTGAGGGAATCTTGATCTGCCCCACATCGACCGGTGCTGTTGTTGCGATCGACACGAATCGTCGGGCTTTGATGTGGATGCACCGCTATCGTTCGACGAGTTCCTTCGAGCATGTTCGTGTGGGAGCCGGGAATTTTCCGCCAAGAAGTTTTGACATGGGGCAATCCGATTACAAGGATGAGATGTCTCGGTGGTTAGACTCGGCCCCATTGATTTTCGAGGGTAAAGCCCTCGTCGCTCCGCGCGACAGCGATGAGTTATTGTGTCTTGATATGGTTGACGGCCGACTCTTGTGGAGTATGCCTCGGGGAGACTGGCTTTATCCCGCCTGTGTCATTAATGGACGGGTGGTCATGGTGGGACGCGATGGCTTGGCCGCCTTCGGACTGAGCGATGGCAAGCCCGTCGACAGTTTCAGAACCATCTCCGTGGATCCCGCCGGACGCGGTGTCCGCGTTGGTCATCGGTATTTTCTGCCTCTTTTGAGTGGTGAAATCGTCACGGTCGATCTTCAGGACGGTCGATTTCTCACACGATCCAAGATGTCTGACGGACGCATCCCCGGCAATCTTGTTGCAGGAGGAGGGACAATCGTTTCTCAGAGTCCGAAAGAAGTCGTTGGCTTCTCCCGTTTTAGTGACATCGAAGCTCAGATTGCTGCCGAATTGGTCTCCGATACCGGTCGATCGCACGCCCTCGCGTTGCGAGGCGAATTGCGACTGCACAACGGTGAAGAGGATACCGGTCAGGCGGACCTGCGTGAATCACTGAAATCGGATCCCGAACCCCGCGTGAAGTCGGTACTGGCGGCGTCATTGTTGTCCGGAATGCGAGGCGATTCGAAACGCCTCCACGAAAAGGCGGCGGAGTTGGAGACTCTGACGGATGATCCTCAGCAACGCAATGAATTTCTGCGTTCGTACGCCAGACTGCTGGAAGAAGCGGGAGGCCGCAATGAGGCATTCGGTCAATTGATTCGAGTGGTCGAGACGGCGAATTATTTGAATGATATGGAGCAGATCACATCGAATCACTTCGTGCGCACAGGCCGTGTGATCCGGGCAAAGCTTCTCGAAATTTATCGAGCCTCCTCAAATCAAGATCGCGTTGGACTCGATCTAGCACTGAGGAAAGAATTGGAAAAAAATCCTGCAGGGTTCGGTCATGCCGTAGATCTGGACCGGTTTCTTCGTTTTTTTTCAGGGTTGCCACATGTTGAGAAAATCTTGTTCGATCAGATGACCGCCCTTCCCGGAGACAGTCGTCAGTGGGGGTTTCTGGAACGATTTACACAGGCATCAGACCCGAATGTTGCCGGCCGTGCCGTCGCGATGTTGACTCGAGATCTGTTGAAAAATGATCGGCCCAGTGCCGCCGTCCATTGGCTGCAACAACTGAGCGGCCGGTTTGCACAACAGATTTGTCTGGACAATCGAACGGGTACGAGCTTGGTTGAAGAATGGCAGGGCCGCAACGATGTCCGGTCACTTCTCGACGTCGCTTCCGTTTGGAAACCGGGAACGATTGATGTTCGTCGCAAAACGCGTGAAAAATCAGATTGGTCGCTCGCGGTGCCTGTCGATGTGGATGCATCTTCTGAGACGTGGTTTCCAGGTTGGTCATTCGAGGTCGATGCGAACTTTCGCGAGTTGACTGCCCGTGATCGCAACAGCCATCTCCGCTGGAAAGCTTCAATTCCCCCCAGCGTCAGTCGATCGACTGATGAACGCGTCCGCCCTCCGTCTATCGGAGGCCGGTTGCACCTGCACGGCAAATGGCTCTCGCTGACATGCGGATCGCAGTTTGTTGTCTATGCGGCGACGGATGTGGATCACGCGCCCCAAGTGATCTGGCAACAATCGCTGCAAACCGATTCGTCTGAATTTGATGGAAGGTTGTTCGCCCAACAAAATTTTCAATTGAGAAAACTTCCGAATGGCCAAGCCGTTCTTCTTGCCGATTTGTTCAATGAACGAATGTCGGTCCGATTTGTGGGTTTGACGAACGACTTGGCGATCTACTGTGTGGGCCGGAAACTGTGTGCTGCGGAAATCGAAACGGGCCGACTCGCATGGTCAAGAAAAGATGTGTTGCCGGCCGGTTCGTTCGACGTATCGGTCGATGAACGAACGGTTGTTATTCGATCCGCTGGGGCTGCGGAAGTGAAACTGTTGAATACTCTCAACGGTGCCACACTGGCAACACGCACGTTGTCTGCCGAGAACCAAGTCGTCTTGTGGCATCGTGGATCGAAGTTCCTCGTTCAGCAAGCCAATGGATCGGAGATCTCGACAGGACTGCACGACTTGGAACTTGATGAAGTATTGTGGAGCCGCCGCCATTCCTCCGCCAGCGTTGCCTGTGTGATTGACAACGAGGATGTGGCATTTTTGGAAGCAAAGGATTCGGAATCGCAGTTGACGGTCGTGGCCTTGTCAGACGGCGCGGAGCGTTATCACGTTGATCTTCCGGTGAATCAGTCACATCCTCGCGGTCTTTGGATTGCTGTCCAGCGACAGAGTGAGCAGGATACTTTGTTCGTGGGTACTCCAACGCGATTGCAGAACGACGCCGGTACCCTCCCCGTTGAAAATTCTGCGGCAACTCAGGTTGTTTTCGATGGGTATGTCTGTGGAGTGTCACGGAGCAAGGGCCAAGTCTCTTGGTTGACTCCGGTCGAGCGAGCCGTGTTTGATCACAGGCAGCCCCCAGAATTGCCTGTTCTGCTGATGGTGACGCGACAGATTGATCTGGTCCGCACCGATGGAAATTCGTTCGCCCGGCTCCGCCTGTCAGCGAAGATACTCGACAAGCGAACCGGCGAACTGTTGTACGAGGCCCTGGAAAACGCGGTGAAGGGCGTGGCTCGTCTTGAACCGGATCCGGACAATCACCGGATTGTGGCCGCCTTCGATGATTGGCAGTTGGATTTGACGATTCCGAAACTGACATCGGATCAGATTCCGGAAAGTACACCGCCCGACTAATCCGTCTCGATGCTTCACGGAGGTGTTTCGTTGAGCGGTTGTGTCGTCGACCTAGGTTAGAAATCCGCGTTCTCGGAGTTCCTGAATATTGCTAGGTGCGCTTTGCATGATTCGGTCGCTGGCATAGCGCAAGACGGCAAAACCAGCAAGCGATCGGGGAGCTGTCAAAATTGCAACGTGCTCTTCTTCCTCGTCATCGAGTTGCCGATTCAGCTTGGCTACAACCTCTTCAATGCTGTCGCTCACGATCCGTTGTGGTCCGCCGTGGTTTTGCAATTTCAGGTTCGAGAATGATGCCGATCGCGCCAAGATGAATTGAGCTAGATCTCGATCATCAGCATCCTCAAAGAAATCTTCAAATTCGGGTCGCGCGTTTTCTGGAGTGATGATCATTGGTCGAGTTATTTTGACTTCGCCTTTGGTAATGCTGACCATCTGATCAGGCCCTGAATCGGACAGAATCAGAAAATAGGGGAGATCTGAAGCTCCAAAGGTGAACAACGAGTACCGGACCGGGCGTGCAATTTCGACGGACTCCCAAGCAGTTCGAAATCGGCTTTCGTGACTCAAGTCATCAGGAAAAAACACGGTTAAAACTCCACGGAATCAGATTGGACAGTAGTAGCCTGTTGAAGACGTCTGAGTTTGTCGTTATGCGAGCGGCGTAATCCGGTCGCAAGTGCGGTTTGCGAGTAGGTGATTTTGAACATCGGAAAATCGGGTTGAGGGTGGCTGATTGGTTTCAGGGTCCGTAGGGTGGCCCGTCGCAACGTACCAAGACGCAAGACGAGCGTAAACGCTCCCGGTTTGGCCGCTCCGCAGAGGTTTCGCAGGATCAGGCCCCGGTTGTGAGACAACGCCATCACTTGGTAGCGTTTCATCACCGTTGTCAGACCTCGCCGCCACGTTCGGAGACCGCTACCAGTTTCGCAGAGGTGAGCGAACATCCGTTCGACCACCGTGCCACGGCGACGCAGCAGGCGTTTACCGCGTTCACTGCGGATGCGGCGATGGTTGGTGCGGAAGGCGTGGCGTTGTTCGACCGCCTTGTCGGTCCAAGTGCGACCTTGGGGAACCAGCGGCTCAGAGATGTCCGTCCGAAGGCCCGTGCCGATGTCGCTGATCACTGGCCCTGTCTCGTTCTTAAGGTCGCCTTTGTCGGCCACTCCCTCGTGGCACAGCGGATCGCCTGCAACCTCGGCGATCTGGCCAGCCGCGAATCCCCGTGTGTCTTCGCGCGTGGCCGAGTCTGCTTGATCCGCGTGATCGATTTCCGCCGCAGTGCTGGCTCCCGTGTCGAGGTCCACCGCGTTCTCCGCCTTGTATGCCAAGTGTGTCGAGCCAGCCCTCATCTTCGTGATGCGGCCGTCCGGATCAGACGGCGATGGCCAGTCGTCGTGGGAGCACTTCTTCTTGCCGGTCTTCGCTCGCTGCTGGTCGAAGCGAGCCGCGTCCGCTCGCCATGAGATCTCGATCCCTTCCGCCGCCGCAAAATTCTTCCGATGAGTTTCCCAATCAACGCCGCTGTCCTTCCGCTCGATCGACGTCAACGCCGCGTTGGCTTCCAGCGTCGTCCTTTTGAGCAGACCCTGCTCATGCAGCAACGGCAGGACGAAGGCGAGCACCTCGCGGTCAATCTCCAGCGGCAACCGCGACGTGATCCGCGTCAGACTCGAATGCTCGGCAGTCGCCTCCTGTGGCTGACAGCCCAGGAAACTCGTCAGCGACAAACTGTCGGAACACCGCCACACGATCCCGTGTTGTGAGTCGATGTCCTCGAAGTAGCCGACCATCAGCATCCGAAAATCCCTTCCCCGGCGCAATCGAACCGAGACCCTGCTGCGAGTCGTGCGGCCGACAGAGTTGCTCCAACCACGAAGCGAACCCGGCCGCAGTAACCCATTCATTCACCCGCTGATAAAACAGATGCCGAGGCGTCTACGACAACTCTTCGGTCGCAATCCAAAACTCTTGCTGCTGCTCCGTCTGCCAATGCCCCATCGCCATTCTCTGCTCCTCAGTCCCTCAAAGGAGCAGATCCTAACGCCCTGTCACACGCATCAAGCCAACGACGGATTTTTCAACAGGATGCTCGGGGGCACCCAAGTCACAAAATATCACCATCAGTTGAGTCGAACGTTCACCCGAACACAAGCGAAGTTTTCCGGGAAGTTCCACGCGATCTGCTTAAGCCGCTTGACAGCTTCGGCACGCTTCAGAAGAATCAACCGTTCTTCAAGAGAGAATCTGTCGAACATTCACTTGAACCTGCGCCGCTGGGCGACTGCAACTTGGACCCCAGCATTACCCTGACTTTAATTTCGACAAAGGAACTGCAAAATGAGCGGACCGATCGTACGAACGGGAACGACCCCGGAATTCTGGAAAAATTACGACAAAATTTTCGGAGAGAAGAAGAAAGCCTCGGCTTCCAAGAAATCCGGAACGAAGGTCGCCGTCGTTCCGGCCAAATCCGCCAAGAAATCCGCCAAGAAATCCGCGAAAAAGAAATAGGTAACCGGAGTGTTTCGGACCCATCGAAACCCCTGCGTTTGCAGGGGTTTTTCGTTGGAATTTTGGAAAGTGTGCATTCCATGGCCCCACTGTTGAGCGAAGAATCCAATACGCGATCATTCGACCTTCAATTGGTGTTCCTTGTTTGGTTAAGCATGCTCATGTTTGGAGCTGTGGTGGCTCCGATCCCGGCGGTCAATGAGCCGCATTATCTCTGCAAGGCGAAGCATTTCTGGCAGCCCGAATGGGGTGCGAAGGATGCCTTTCTTGCCTCACCCAACGCACACGTTGTGTTTTATATGGCTGTGGGGTGGCTGACGAAGTATCTGTCGCTGGAGCAGACCGCTGTCATTGCTCGGGCAATTGCAACACTCGTTCTTGCCCTCGGGTGGGTCAGTCTGACCGCGAAGCTGCTGACCGCTCGTTGGTCCCCCTTAGCCGCCTGTTGGCTGTTCTGTTGCATGGCGTCCTACGGCAGTCTGTCCGGTGAATGGATTGTGGGTGGCGTTGAGGGAAAAGTCTTTAGTTACGGTTTGTTGTTCGCCGCCTTCGGTCAGGTGTGTCGTGGACGAATCATCTTGGCGGGAGCATTGGCCGGAACAGCGATTTCCTTCCATCCCGTGATCGGTGCGTGGTGCGTGTTGGCGTTTTTCGGAGCGTACATGACTCGAGATCGATGGTCGGTGGCGGAACCTGAGCCGATAGAAATCCGGCCGATTGGCACAGGCAAAACAGTGCTTCCTTTCGTGTACGCGGTGGCGGCGATGATCGCCCTCGCATTGCCCGGTCTGATTCCCGTTCTGCAACTGTTGTTCGAAGCGGTTCCGGCACAAACTCGATTTTCAGCGAACTACATTCAAGTTTACTACCGTTTGGCCCACCATCTCGATCCCATGCTTTTTCCGCGACGTACTTTTGTGGGGTATACCGTACTGATTAGTGTTTGGTTGGTCCTCGCGCGCGCGCGGAGTCCAGTGGTCGGAACGCGATGGTTCCACCACATTGTCGGTTGGTCAATTCTGTTTGCCATTTTTGGTTTTTTTGTCAGTTGGGGACCTCGCCCGCCGAATTTGATGTCGTTCTATGCAGAGCGGATGTTTTTTTTAAAATTTTATCCGTTTCGGTTGGCCGATGTGGCCGTACCACTGGCTGTGTCGGTCGTCGTCCAAAGGTGGTTGGAGCAACGGTCTGACGTCTTGGCTCAGAATGTCCATGCAGGTCGAATCGGGAAAGTCGATGCGGGACGGTGGGGCGATTGTTGCTCCGTTAGTAGGTTTGCCGCCGCGTACGGACCCTATGCCTTGTTATGGGCATTCACTCTGGGTCATGCGTACGCAGGGTCTGTCGATCATCGAGGTGCCTCGCGGGCCGATTGGATTAATGTATGCGGATGGATCGACCAGCACCTGCCTGCCGACTCACTGGTCCAGGCACCACACAACGGATGGGCCTTCAAGTGGTTCGCCGGACGAGCGGAGTATGTTTCTTTCAAGGACTGCCCGCAAGATTACGCCGGGATCGTCGAGTGGAACCGACGCCTGCTCTTTCTTAAGAAATGGTACGAGGATCAGTACTCGGATCAATTGTATTCGGTAGAGGAATTACGCAGGTTTCGACGCGAGACAGGCATCACCCATCTATTGACCGACCGACTAGGACCACTGGAATTGGACCCGGTCTATCGGAATCGGACATTTCAACTGTACGACTTGTCGCAGCTCGATTGAGCGTTTTGCGATTTTTTCCGCCGAGAGCGATCCCGCATTTCCAAAATCAAGGGGAGTACAGACGAGGAAAGAGCGCGAAGATTTCGCCCCGTGCTCGTCGGTTTGTGGATGGAAAACTCCGTTCGTGGCCTTCAACGTGATCGAACACTGTCTTCGGTGTGATACACGCGCAACGCAATGTCCACCTCATAACGAGGGGCGACAAAGTGTCTGTGACCCCCATCGTGATCGAATACCAGGTGGTCTGCATATTCCCCCGTTCGAGGGTGCAACCATTGAGCTTGATACTTTCCTGCGGGTAGAACCAGTTGAAACGTCGTCTGTCCGCCTCCATCAATGTAAATTGCGTATTGGCGTCCGGGTTGAACCAATGCCCATGCAGACACGGCGGAGGTCTTGGTGGCCGTTGGAGCCTCTGCGGGATTGAGCCGGGATTCTACGGTGAGTCCTTGAATGACGGAGTGATCAGGCTGCATCTGCAGAAAATCGAATCGCCCCAGAAACTGCTGCAGATATTGCAACTGATTGCGGATGAATGGCCCGCCCCCACCGCCTTGGCGGGTTGGAATCACAAAACTTCCGTCCTCGTGTCCCACAGTAAACGAATAATCAAGATGGCTGAAGAGTGCCCCGCCTGCCGTCAAGAATTTCCACGCTTCTCGCCGATAGGGCGCATCTGCAATGCCGATGAATCCCGTTTCATTGTCGCCTATGGGCATGTTGAGTTCGTAGTTCATCGTGACCGCGTCTGGAGATGAGTAGTGAAAATTGAAGAGAGATACTGCGGAATGGGGATCCGATATTGGTTTCTCTTGTTTGCCGTTGGCGATGTTTTGAGAGATCAAATGTTTTTGTCGAAATCCTTTTTCCGTGTGTGATATCACCTCTGCAATGTGGTGCTGCCACTCCGGAGAGATTCCATCGAGATAGGGTTCGTTGCAGATTTCATAATAGACGTTTTCACTCTCCTGAAGATGCTCCACGATCCGTCTGACCATGGCCTCTTGAAAGGGGAGGAGTCCGTCGTGCAGGTCCAAGGTAAAGACCGCCTTCGATTCGCAACGGCCAACCCCGTTCACATTATTGACCGAATTGAATGGGCTGAGTGTCCACTGGCGGATTTCGTCGCCGTAGTAGGGGCAAAAAAAATTGACCTCGACAATAATGCGTCGCTCCGCCGCATAGTCGACGCAATCGCGCAATCGTGCGAAGAAAGCAGTATTCCATCGAGACAGATCAAACTTGTTTCCGCCTTTGGGGTATCCCGGCACGTCACTGCGCGCGAACGGGCAGAGCAGTTGGCCCTCTGGCGGATCGAGCGTATTGCCGCACTGAGGTCCCTCGTGTGTGCTACCGTTGTCTTCGACGTAAAGACCACAAAAGATTCGCGTGTGGTTGAATCCGTAGCTTGCGAGAGTATCAAGGTATTTTTTGTAGTCAAAAGATCGGTTCAGCACAGCACCGTAGTGCTCCCCCGAACTGATCAGAATGGTGGGTCGGTCGCACCACAGGAAGTAGTGAGGATTAAGGGGGTGTCGCGACAGAAAGTGAGTCGATCGCCCGGTGTTGTTTTGTGGTCTCGGGAACTCTTCGGCGGCACGACCAATTGATGCGGAACGAATGAGGCCTGCCATGGAGACCAAGCAAACCAGAAAAAAAGAGATGATGGGGTCCATTTCCAACGATCCCTATCTTGTCAATGCCGCATTCTGGCTTGGGAACAAAAAAGGGGGAAGAACCACTGTGTTTGGCGGCCTGCTAACTTAGAAGTTCCTTGACGGGAGTACCTTTACCGTCCTTGGTGACGAAAAAAGGCCGATCCTCAACCGTATAGAAAGTGTCGGCAGGGATTCCCAGTGCGTGATAGATCGTGGCATGGGCATCGATCAACGGGACAGGATTCTCCACGGTTTTCATGGGATGGCGATCGGCTGTTTTCCCATGAACATGACCTTTCCGAATTCCCCCTCCGAAAAATACCATAGACGTGCTGCTGCTGAAATGTCCATGAAAACCATACATCGATTCGCGATCCAAAACGAGGCTCTCCCCCGTATGTGACTCGGCTGCCCCATCGGCCTCGGAGCCCGCTTTTGGTTGCGACGCAATGGTGCGACCGAATTCCGAGGCGATTACGACCAAGGTTCTTTCCAAAAGACCACGGTCCCTCAAATCCTTGATAAAGTTCCCAATCGGAGCGTCGATCTGTTGTTTCATTTCGATCATGCGTTGAGATCCATTCTCGTGCATATCGAATCCCTTAAATGGGCCGTATTGATATTCCACCTGAATGAAGCGGGCTCCGCGTTCCAGTAATCTGCGGGCCAGCAGCAGTCCGTGACCAAATCGCCGACCGTTGTCATACGAGGGATCCAGCAGGCGGGCTCCCTCGATTTGGGGCTCATAGGCTGCGATAATTTCTGGAGTTTCTTCGGTGTGATAGTTGAAAGCGGCCTTAACCGGTGAGTCCATCATGGCCCGTGCATCGTCAATGGTCTTCAAGTATTCGCCGGCTTTGGCCGACTCTTTAATTTCCCGTTCGGAAAGATCGGCGATGTTTTTGAACAGCTTTTGCCGCCGATCCAGTCTTGCGGTTGCCATTCCTGCCGCTGACTCGAGCGTGGACAGTCCCTGAGTCGGATCGGGAATCATGAACGGACCGTAATTGATGCCATAGAATCCGGGGCCAAGAAACTCACTCGTGAACAGTTTTTCGTTGTCACTTGTGTCGATGTCGCGGCCAATATAGATGTACTCTGGAACCGCCGGGTTACGTCTCCCCAATGTTCGTCCCACGACCGCACCTAAGCTCGGGGCTTTCACGCCCACCGGAAACAAATTACCGGTCATCATGTAATGTTGGGCCTTCAAGTGTATCGCCCCAAAGGTGACATCGTTGGTCAGTGAACGCAGGATGGCACCCTGATCCATTACGGACGCAATGGTCTCCAATCCTTTTCCTAACCGCAGTCCGTCCACTGCGGTGGGGATCGAGTCGCATGTGCCCAGCAGTTCATTCCCTTTCATTCCCTCTTGGTAGGGTGTGTGTTGCTTGGGATCCCATGTGTCTGTTTGGGCAACTCCACCGGGTAACCAAATAAAGACCACAGCATCGGCCGTTGCATTCTTCAATTCCCGGGCAGGGCGGCTGTTGCCCCTGAGTGAACGGGGTACCGCCGTTGTCGCACCTGCGAGCAAACCGGATTGTAGAAAGTTGCGTCGTTTCATCGTCGCATTCCTTGATTGCGTTCAGCCTCTGGCTGTTAGTGAATGTACTGGAATTCTGCAGACGTCAGCAACGTCCACAACACGTCGCTGAGTCTCTCGTGCGTGGATGTCGGAAACTCGATCTGCGGCACAAGAAAGGCTCGAATCGCTCGATACTCGTCGGAGGTGGGCTCACGGCTCAAGGTGGCGAGGAACAACGTCTGGATCGCTTCATCTCCTGCTTGCGATGCGACAAGAGTTGTCAAAGGTCGCAAATTGTGATACTCGTTGCCGTTCAGTAGCTCTAATGCCTGAACGACGGCCGTATCTTCAGACCGGGCCGTACTGACCTCCGTACGGGATGCGGGACGACTAAGCGAACGTGACAGGGCCGTCGTCGTCGTGACTCGATAGCTGCGTTCCTCTGTTTTTAGGCTCTGCTGAGTAGCAAGACGGATGGAATCAATTAATTGTTCCGCGGTCAATTTTCGAAGTGTCGGCGATTGATAGTAGCGCGGCGCATTTCGATGGGCCGAGTCAAAGTGATCTTCCCGCTGCGGATCGAATCGAAGTTGATAGGTTCGACTATTCAATATTCGGCGGACCGTATGGGTTATGTCATAGCCGTGTGTCATGAAATCTTGGGCGAGCCAATCTAACAATCCCGGGTGACTCGAGGGAGAATCGAGTCGAAAATCATCGATCGGCTCGAACAATCCCAGCCCCAAATATCGCCGCCACAATCGATTCACGATCGTTTTGCTGAATCGAGGATTTAAAGGATCGGTCAACACCAATGCGACGTAGTGCAACCGATCGTCCACTTCTGGGGGAGGTTCCGTCGGCACACCAGGAATTTCAAACGGGAACGCGGCGGGAATCGTACCGCCGATGTTTTTTTCGCAACGAATGTGCTCCAAATCGCTGGAACTGAACAGCCCGGCAAATCCCAGAAAACGAGACTGCAACCATTCGTGGTTCTCGAAATGGTCGTGGCAACTGGCACACTTCATACCAGTGCCCAGAAAGACTTGACCGATCAACGCAGCGGTCTGAATGGTGTTTGTCTGCGTCTGATTCAGAATGAATCCGGCCTGTGTCGGTTTGCCGTTGATATTTTTTACTTCGGGAGGTCGATGGCCGGGCATGCGAGGATCGATTAATTCCGCCACCATGACATCGTAGGGCGTGTTCTTCTGAAAGTGGTCTCGTAACCATGTTTGGTGATTTCCGCGCGACGGGATGCCCCCGACGATGGGGGCCGGGTTGCTGGCAATGGCTTCTTCCCAGAATGGTGTCCAATGATCGGCATATTCTTCATGTCTGCTGAGCAGTTCGTCGATCAGTTTGCTTCGCTTGTCGGGAGCGTCATTGTCGAGAAACCGTTGCGTTTCTTCCAAGGTTGGAATGCGGCCGATGATGTCGAGAAAGACCCGACGGAGGAAAGAACTATCGGAGCACAGCGGGGGAGGGTTCTGTGCTGCCGGCACAGCTGCTTCCTGCCATCGTGCCGTGATGAAGCGGTCAACTTCACACAGGTTCTCCCCGTTGATTTCTGGCACGGGAACTGCGGGGGGAAGCTGATTGAGTCGCAGCTCCCTTCTGTGAATGAGTTGTGCGCGCGCATCCATTAAGAGCAGTTGATAAACCGGGTCAACTTCGGCCGCCAAAGGTCGAGTAAAATTCCAAGACATCAAGAAGCATGACAAAACCAAAGACGTTAACGTCGTATAATTTTTCATCAGGGCCATCGCCTTGCTGAAGCAGGGGTATTGAGGCATTCGGTCAGCGGTTTTCGATGTGGCAAGGGAATTGGTAAACACTCTTCTCGTCCTCGCGCGGCACCGTGGAAACTCTCTGAAAAACTCGCGTGAAATTCAAAACGACGAACTAGCCGATTTTTCATTGGGGCATAAATTATAGCATCGGCGAGGGTGCCGTCGTCCAGCCCGGATCAGTCAAATTTGTCAACACCCACAAGCCATCATTCGGTCATAGGAGTTCTGTTCCATTGCTGAAACGGGCGTTCCCGTTCAGGCCGTTCAATTCCGACGCAGAGATCGCGTTGCCTGTGACCCTTGGATCCGTTCGAAACGGAATCCGACAAGAGACGAACAGCGGTGGTGCGACACCTGCGAGACGGCCGCTGTTCCGTTGAGTCAGCATGTTTTTCATGATTCTCGGGGGGGATGGTGTCGATCAAATGGAATTTGAGTAGATCTTGCGAGGAAGAGGTGTGGGCCGTTGTTGCAGGTGGTCGCCAAATGTTTCGTCAGAGATTGATCGACTTGGGTCGCGGCAGATCCTAGGGCTTCTTTTTCGTGGAGTTTTGTTTCTTGGCGGTTCCAGACGAATCTGTCTTTTTGGTTGAGCGACTCGCCTTGAAGATGCGATCCCAACTCTTGGAAAACTTTAGATTCGAGCCCGTATGAACGGTGTAGCCTGTCATTCGTGAATCTCCTCAAGAAAATTGAATGCAAAAAAATGCAGCGGTGTGTTGCTGATTCTCGATACCATGATCAACCGATGCTCAGCCAAATCTACAAACTATTCCTCTCGACGGCGAGTGCCTTAAGCGACAAGGTGACAACCGAGGATCTTCGCGTCGGGGATCACGTGGAATTCTTTAATGACAGTCCGCAAGTTTTTGTGGCTTGGCCAACCTCCCTGCAGGTGGGCATTCGTTAGATTATTGCCGTTGCCGCCGATGGGATTGATTTGTGATCGCCGGAGCATTTCGCCGCAACTCGTGGACGTTTCTTTGAATTCCTCGTTGATCGTGGCAGAATGCCAAGGGCATAATCGCATGCGAAAGGTGGAGTCCAGTCCCCCCAGCCGAGAGGCGTTTTGACGCCGATGGTTGGTTTTTAATGTTGTCTTTCAACGAAAGACTCACTCAGGAATAATTCATGATCTGTATTTCGATTACTCCGGAGTCTCGTCAGCTGGCAAAGGTTGACCTCTATAACGCAGCCAACCAATGCGATATTGTCGAAGTGTCTCTGGACCGGCTGCTGAAGGAGCCGGACGTGAAGGCGATGCTCGAAGGATTCGAAAAGCCGATTCTCGTTTCCTGCAGAAACAAAAATGAAGGCGGTCACTTTGAGGGAACAGAGGATCAGCGGATGGCTTTGCTGCGACAGGCGATTTTGGCGGGTCCAGCCTATATTGAGATGGATCCCGTGACCGCCCAAAAGATTCCTCGATTTGGCAAGACGCAACGCGTCATCAGCTTTGTGAGTCTTGCCAGACCGTTCTTAAACATCGAAGAGGCGTTCGACGAAGCGACTCGCTGCCATGCGGACGTGGTCAAATTCACTTGGCCCACAGAGACACTGGAAGCCGCCTGGCCGCTTCTTGCCTCGGTGAGCCGCAAACGCCTGATCCCTGTGGTTGGGCTGGGTTTGGGCCGTAGCGGGCTGACCTTTTCCTTGCTGAGCCGGAAATATGGATCTCCTTGGGTTTATGCGGCTCTGGAAAAAGGCATGGAAGCATTCCCTGGACAGCCTACGGTTGGCGAACTCGACGATGTGTATCGTTGGCGCGGAGTCGATTCCAAGACGCGGTTCATCGGTATCACGTCGGCGGACCCTTCCGAAAAAATCGTTTCGAAGATTCTCAACACCGTGTTTGATAAACTCGGATTGAACATGCGGTGTCTGCCCTTGGATTTTCAATCACTCCAACAAGTTTCCAAAATGTTTGACGTTCTGAAGATCCCGGCAATCATCGCCACTCCCTCAATGTACCGACGAATTCGTGAACTGGCCTCCAACGACGGTGACTCGTTAACAGCCCTAGGAATGGCGGATCTCGTTATCAAACAGTCGCATGGATGGGAAGCATACAACTTGATCTGGAAGGCATCTCTGAGGGCGCTCGAAGAAAAAATTGGCCATCAGACACCCGGGGATCGCCCGCTGAATCGAAAGAATACACTCATCATCGGTGCTGATGATATGGCGATTTCAATCGCTAGTGGAATCAAACAACGCAGCGGTTCGGTCAGCCTCACTTCGGGTGATGACACAGAATCGCAGAAGATTGCTCAGGCGGCGGAAATTCGTTTTGTGCCACAGGCAAGTATGTACGACACCCTGAGTGATGTGATTGTCATTACGTCACCCAACCTGA
>Ga0209086_10002374_pt1 | contig 14719 bp, 8 predicted proteins | sample M_130207_XF_Meta_FD_187312 | JGI IMG/M metagenome (GOLD analysis project Ga0209086, IMG submission 187312) | Freshwater microbial communities from Lake Montjoie, Canada to study carbon cycling - M_130207_XF_MetaG (SPAdes) (version 2) | ecosystem: Environmental > Aquatic > Freshwater > Lake... | reverse complement strand
TGGGAAATCCCGACGGATCTGTTTGAACATCTTGTAATGGCTGGCGTAGGCGGACTGATGGGATTTCTTATCCCGCTGGAGGGATCGCCACAGTTTTTCCTTCTCGAGTCCTTTTTCGCAACTCGTCAGATCGCGCATTTCGCTCGGCATCCCGGAGTACGCGCGCAAGCTCGCATCGAGAAGACACTGGCGAGCGTAAGTTTCCAGCGAGATGGTGCGCTCCAATTGGAAGAGTTCGACGCACATGTGCCGGACGAGCGTCTGTTCACACTCGGAGGCGGGCTGCAACTGCCGCAAATGCTTCTGATAGAGCCGGAGGTAGCTGATCCAGCAATCGCTCGAAAGCAGAGCAATGCACTCGGGCAGTTCTTCCTCCAGTATTTCGAGATGCTCTCCGGTCGCGATGCTATTGAGCGAAGCGATGTACTTGCCGAGGTCCGAGACGGGGCCACGGCTCTTGGCGCCATTTTGGCGGGCGACTGCGGCGCGCCGGGCCTTTTGATCGTCTACCCACGGCAAACAGCGAAGAACCACGAAAGGGCATCGACTCACTTATGCGTCTTTGTCAGGACAAGCGCGCCGGGGATCCGTTTTCCGGCTGCGTATTTGTATTTCGCAGCTGCGGCGGAACCACGATCCGTCTGTTGAAGTACGACGGCCAGGGATACTGACTTACGCAGGCTTACCGAAAGGACACACTACAGGCAGAACTCGAACGGCGCCTCCAGGTCTTGATCGGCGGTTCTTAGCTACTAGGGGTGGTCAAAAAGTGCACGCTATGGCGATGTCGAGCCAGCGAACGCTCTCTGTCCGAGAGCCCCATTGCGCGAGACCGACTGAAATGGTGGCTTTCTTGGAGTCTGCAAGTCCGATCTGCACCGTCCAAAAAATAAAGTCCTGCTCACCAGTGAGACCCAAAAGCTCGGCCAAGCCCTCAGGAATTAGGATGTTGGCTCAGCTTAACGTGCAATATCTAACCTTCAGAGGAGTGATCCCAAAGAGATTCAAATTCGTTGTGCACGGGAAGCGTCGAAAAAATAAAAAGAAAATAGTTCGATTAGAGTCCGAACGTTATCAGACTCGTAAGGAATGGCGCGTCCACTTTCGGAACGGAAAACTTTCTTGGATTTCCCGGAGAGTGTTTCACCCTCATCCAAATCACTGGCGTCTTCTGTTTGATTGTTTTCTTGTTCGGGGCCCTTGTAACGATGTAGACATAATTCGAATGTATTCCAAATTCCTCGGGTTTTCCGCCGAAGTGCGTGCAAAGAAGCAATCAGTTGGACTTCGTTGGCAAAGCATTTATCTGCCCGAACCAAGGAATCCAAAAACTCTGGAATCCAATCCTCTCGTCCACGGCGTGATTCGAGTTTCCAGAAGAGGCTCTGCAGACCTGGCCACGTTATCGGAGTTTCTAATCATTGCCGGCAATGCCGAGGCCAGATTCAAATCTAATACCTGGCGTGGCAGAGCTATTGAGCCCGGAAAAAATCCCAGCAGCTATTTTACAGGCCAGACAGATTCTGAGTTTTTGGCTTTGACTCGCGGCGTCACAGCAAACGTTTTAACGCATCAGTTGAGGTACAACTAATGGAGCTATTAAAAAAACTACATAACTTAAAATGCGTTTTATTGGAGGGGATTGGAGCCCAAGAGGATCAGGGTGCTGACCTTTACGATGCTGCTTCCAAAGGCGATCCAGCAGCGCTAGATGAGCTCAGAGCTGCTGCGACCAAGGGTGATCCTCTGGCGCAACGCAACTTAGGCGCAATGTATGACTTCGGCGACGGTATGCTCAGAGATTTAGTTCAGGCAGCGTCTTGGTATCGCAAAAGTGCAGAGCAGGGTGATGCTAGGGCGCAACGCAACCTGGGCTCGATGTATGAGTGCGGCGACGGTGTGCCCGAAGATTTAGCTCAGGCAGCGTCTTGGTATCGCAAAAGTGCCGAGCAGGGTGATGCTGTGGCGAAACGCAAGCTGGGCTATGCGTATATCGCGGGTAACGGTGTGCCCGAAGATTTAGCTGAGGCATATTATTGGCTTCGCAAAAGTGCAGTGCGGGGTGATGCTTTGGCGCAAAGCCTCCTGGGCTTTATGTATTTCTACGGCGCCGGTATGCCCGAAAATTTGATTATTGCTTATATGTGGCTGAACCTGGCAGCGGCTCAAGGTCATGAGGTCGCCAATGAAATGAGAGAAATGCTTGAAAAATCAATGACAGCAGCCCAAATTGACGAAGGCCAGAGGTTATGTCGTGAGTGGAAGCCGGGCCTTAACGGTATAAAGTTGAAGTACCCCCTGCCCAATTGAACTATTTGAAAAAGTCGGTTATGAATATTATTTGGTGCTTCTGATGCTGGTGATGGTGGCCCAAGCCCTGCGGAGTGCTGTCAGGTAAAAACGATAAGTGACTTTGAGACAGAGGGATGCGGCCAGAACATTTATTGTGTTGTTCGTCGATGCGAACCAGGCCGGTGCGTTTCCAAGTGAGCCATGAGGGACGTTAATAGTTCCATGTCTGGCGGCGAATCGGGAGGCGGTTGAGAACGCACTGGGCTCGAAAGCCACTTAGCGAATGGGCGGGAGGTGCAGATACGCGGCCATCAGTTCGTCATCGAGAAGCATGTTGGCCACCCGACGGGATCATTCGTAGTTGGTATCGGTTTTGGCCCGTTCGGCGTGATCGATCCTTTCTTTCCCCACTTCCGGACTCGGTAACTGCGGCAGGGCACCGTTTTGGTCCGCATCGGTATGTTTTCTCCCCGAACGAGACTTGAGTAGGCCCAGTATTTACGCGGTTAATCGCTCCAGTCAATTGTGGAGGGGTGCTACCAAAGGATCTTCACTCCCAACTGGACCGACCGCGGCGGCGAATCCCGCATGTTCCCTGAAGAGGTCCCCGCGTCGCTGGGCAGATAGCTGCCGAAGTTGCCGTTGGCGTCCAGCGGATTCGTGTTGTAGCGGACCGAGAAAATGTTGAAACGGTTGAGCGCGTTGAAGGCCTCGGCGCGGAACTGGACACGTAAACGTTCGGTCACGTGCACCGTCTTGTTGACCGAGATATCCGCAGTGAAATGCGCCGGCATGCGGATCTGGCCGCTGCGGAGCGGATTGGTGCGGTACGTTAGGAATTCGTTGCGAGGGACGAGCCAGGCGTACTGCGAGGTATCGGTGGCGCTGCAGCCGTTGATGACGGTGCTGGCGCGCGTTGGCGTGATGGAGTTATCGGCGTTTGTTTGCAGGACGCAGGGGTTCCAGCCGCGGACGATGGTCTTCTTCCGGTCGGCGGGGATCGCCGGATTCTTCAACATGATGGCGTTGCCGGGAAGGTCGGCCGGTTCGCCGGAACTGGCGATGTAGAACGAGTTCACATCCCAGCCGCCGATGAAGCCATTGACGAGCCGGTTGGCGTTCCCAGCGAACCGCCGGCCCTTGCCGATGGGCAGTTCGTAGTGGGCGGAGAACTTGAAAACCCGCGGCCGGTCGAACGTGGTGAGGCTGCGCTGCGGCGTGCCCGCGTAGTTGTTGAGCCAAGCCTCCTGCGAGATCTGCTTCGAGAAAGTGTAGTTGGCATTCAAAGCGAGGCCGTGGCTGAAGACGTGGCGGTAGACGACCTGCGCTGAGTTGTACCACATGCGCCCGTCGCTGCGGCCGAGTTGGTTGAGGTCGCCGTCAAACTGCGGGTGCGGACGCGTTGCGCGGAGGCGGCTGATGGTCGACGAGAGCCCCAGACTGGTTCCGGCGAACTCGGAGAGGCCGAAGAAGGGGTTGGGTACGAGGGCATCGCAGAACGCGCGGTTACCGCCGCGGGAGGGGTCGCATTGCTTGACGAAATCGTCGGACTGAATGTTGAAGGCGCGGCTGGTCATCAGATTCTGCGTTTGGCTTCCGACGTAGGAAACTTCGAGGGAGGACGACGACGTGAGACGCCGTTGAACGCCGAATGAGAACTGATGCACACGGGGGAGTTTGGCGTTCGGATTCCACCAGCCGAAGTTCGCCCCGGCGAAAGTATTGAGGCCCAAGGCCGCGCCCAGCGGCGTTCCGACGCCTGAGGGGAAGGGATCGCGCAAGGTGTTGGGGCGCGGTGTGCGGCTCTCATCGAGCGTCGTCACCAGTGCCGTTGACGTGCTGAAGCCTTGGGTTTGCGAGTAATCAGTGGTGGGCCAATTGGCGAAAAACATCCCGTAACCGCCGCGGAGCACCGTCTGGTCATTGAGACGGTAAGCAGCGCCGATGCGGGGCTGGAATGTCGTGAGGCTGGCTTCGGTACCGACGCGCCGGTTGCCATCGACGCCGGCGAATCGCAGGCCGCCCTTCAGGTCGCGGAGTTGCGGATACAGGGCGAGGTTGGCGGCTGAAAGTTTTCCCGCGATCGGGCTGGCGGCGGCCGGGTCAAAATGGGTGACCATGCGGTTGTGCTTTTCGTCTGTTGTCGGATTGTAGTCCCAGCGCAGGCCGAGGTTGAGGGTCAATTTGCGGGAGACTTTCCAATCGTCCTGGAGATAAGGCGCGAAGTACCAGGAGCGGAGGAAGGGGCGTACGGCGTAGTCGGCGGAACCGGCGCTGGCGGTGCCCAGCAGGAAGGAGGCGTAGGCGTCGCCGCTGTTCACTTCGGAGGCGGCGTTGTTCCACGTTTGGCGCGTGAAGCCGGCGCTCGCCGCGAAGCGGAGCGGATTGCTGGAGGCAGTCGTTGGGGCCATGAAGTGCATACGGCGGAAGTCCATGCCCGTTTTCAGGGTGTGGCTGCCCCATATTTTGGTGAGGTTCGCCTGGGTGCTGTAGGTATTGTTGAACTCCATACCCGGTGTGAAGCCGAGCGGCGCATAACCGGCGACGGCCCAGACGCCGAAGAAATCGGGAATGGCCAGCTTGGCCGGTAACGACGCGGGAAGGCCCAATGAAGTGAGATCGAATTTCAAATTACCGACGACGTCCTGGCCTTCCACGTAGCGGGCATAATTCCCGCGCACGTTCAGCGTGGCCGTGGGGCTCAACACACGCACCCAGTCCAGCATGTAGGCGTGATTCTGGCGCAGGAACGGGTTGTAGGCCTGTTCGCCGGGCTTACCGAGAATGCCGTTCAGCGTTCGCTCCTGCGTGTGTTTATTCGTGCTGAAACGGAAGAATAGGCGGTCGTTATCGCCGGCCTTCAGATCGATGCGGCTGTTCCAGTTCCAGAAGAGGAAGGGATAGGAAAACTGCGGCAGGCTGAAATTGCCGGCGGCGTAGCGCTGGTTGGGGAGACCCGCGTCGTTCGGAGCGAGGTAGTATTTCGACACGGCTAGGGCTACCGGATCAAACCGAGATGGCGGAATTGCGTTCCCTGGGAAGGGTGTGCGGACGGGATTGCCGGCAGCGTCGAGCGGGGCGTTTAACGGGTCGAAAATGCGGATAAGATCGCCGGTCGCGTTGCGCATTTTGCTGAAGTCCCCGGCCTTCATCTCCGCGGTGGGAACGGCGAGGCGAATCGGCTGCGGGAACATTTCGGCGTACTTCTCAAACGAGCCCAAATAGTAGAGCGCATACTTGCCGTTTCTTTTTAGCAGTTTCGGGATCTCCAATGGGCCGGCGGCCTGGATGCCAATCTGGTTGATCGACTGTTCAGCGCGCGGGCTGCCGATCGCGTTCAATGGATAGGCATTGGCGTTCCATTCTTTGCGGCGGAAGTAGCCCCAGGCGGTGACGTGATGCTCGCTGGTGCCGCCGAGCGTAGTGAAGTTCACGATGCCGCCGGAAGTGCGTCCGTAGGAGGCGTCATAGGCGTTGGTAACGACCGTCACTTCGCCCACCGATTCCTGGACGGGCATGAGCGCGATGTTGTTCTGTACGCTGGTGGTGCGGGCGGTGTTCGGAGCCCCGTCGATCAGCATTTCGTTCTGGGACGGGCTGCCGCCGCTGATGACGAAGTTGACGTTGGCACTGTTGGCAAATGGGGACATGAAGACGCCCGCGCCGCGCTGGGTAGTCCCAGGCAGCAGGTTCACGACGTTCAACGGATTCTGGCCGCGGACGGGGAGTTCCTTCATCAGCGACTGCGAAACGACCAAGCCGCGCGAGGCCGATTCGGTGTCCAAGGCGGCCAGCACCGATGTGACTTCAATGCGATCGGCCACGTCGCCGACCTGGAGGCGGATTTCAACGCCGGTGCTTTGCCCGGCTTGCAAGCGGATGCCGTCCTGTATGAATGTCTTGAAGCCGGCGCTGGAGGCGGTGAGGCGATACTCGCCGGAATCGAGGAATTGGAAGAGATAGAGGCCGGCTTCGTTCGACGCGGTGGTGGATTTTGCCTGGCTGGCCTTGCTGGTTAGCTCGACGCGGACTTTGGCCATTTTGGCGCCGGTGGCGTCGATGACTTCGCCGGTTAATTTGGCGCGATAGTCCTGAGCGGGTAAACAGGCGGTAAATGTAACCGCGATCAATGTAAGGCTTCGCAATAGACTCATCACCTCGTTAGTATAATGTTCGGTCCCGTCCGCAACAAAGCTTCACACGCAAAAAGGCCCAGGGAGAACCCCGGGGCCCTTTTGAACTACGTTAAAACAGAGCCTCAGAAATCGCCCTCGCTTTGTCCGAGTGGTCGAATATTCGTTCGGAGCGCGGACGAGGCTTCTCCCAACGTCCTCTCTTGTCCGCCGCGTTGGAAACTGGCGGCGGGAGGCTGTGATCTCCGGCTATTCGCGGACAGGGTATCTGGGAGTAGTGCCGCGAGAATGGCCAGGTAGAGCACCGTTAAGGCCGATTCGTATAGGATGAAAGCAATGAATTCCGTCTTATTAACTGCCGCCCCTTTTCGTCGTAACCCAAGATGATGAGCCGATTCCTGCTCATCCTCGTAAGCCTTTTCTGCGTGCAGCCCGGCCGGGCACAGACTGGTTGGACACGGCATGTCCTTGCGGAAGGATTCACCACCCAAACCGCTACGGCGGCGGATTTCACCGGCGATGGCAAGATTGACGTAATTGCCAGCGACATCACGGCGAAATCGGAAAAAGTGATCCTGTACGTTGGACCGGCTTGGAAACCAGTCGTGCTGAGCGAAGGCATCCGCACTATTTTTGCCGTACCGATGGACGTGAATGGGGACGGGCGCATGGATCTGGTTGCCGCGCGTTACCACCCGGGCCTTATCTACTGGTTGGAACAGCCGAAGGATCCGCTGCGCGAGAAGTGGGCCTACCACGTCATCGACGATGCGGCGGATGGTGGCGCCGATGGCGTCCACGGTCTTTTGTTGGGTGATGTCGATGGGGACGGCCGGCTCGATCTGGCTGCCAGTAGTGGTCAACCCCGGGGGGCGATGAAGGATGCGCTGGTTTGGTACAGCGTGCCGAGGGGTGCGAAAGCGAGCGAGCGGTGGCCGCGCTTCGCGTTTGCGAACGGCGATGCCCCAGGATTGAGTCACTATCTTGCGTTCGGCGATGTGAATGGTGACGGACGTCCCGACATTGCGGGCGCTGCGAAAGATTCGCCGGGCGGCAACTGGTTCGCCTGGTGGGAGCAAGGTAAAAATCCGCGGCTCCCGTGGACGAAGCACTTAATCGCTGGCAACGAATTTGGCGCAACCAATATTCAGATTGGCGATTTGAACGGCGATGGCAAGCCGGATTTTGTGGGGTCGCGGGGGCATGGCGTTGGTCTGACTTGGTTTGCCGCGCCGGATTGGAAGGCCCATGACATTGACGCGGAGATTAAAGGTCCCCACGCGCTGGCGATCTTTGACGTGAATGGAGATGGCAGGGCGGATGTGGTTACTGTCGCTAAAGATTCACGGATCGCCAAGTGGTTTGAAAATGACGGCAAAGGCAACTTCACGCCGCACCAGATTTCGAACGATCAATCTTCCTATGACTTGCGAATGGTGGACATGGATGGCGACGGAACTGCCGATCTGCTGGTGGCGGGCTTTGAGAGCAAGAACGTGGTTTGGTATCAGAACCCCTTCGCCCGGAAGAAATGACGAAAGGTGGGGAGGCGTTCGGACGCGCGGACATTGCGTGAAATCACAGTGTCATGACGTAGGCGACGACATCCTCCCGCTGTTGCTCGATTAGCAGTTCTTTGAAGGCGGGCATAGATTCCTGTCCTTTCGTTACCAGGTCCATAATCACCTCATGTGTCGCCGGACGGCCGCTCGGGAGTTTTCCGTTCTTGACGCCTGCGAAGCCCGGGCCATCTTTGGTTTCCTTATTCTCCGCATTGTGGCATTCGGCGCATTTTTCCCGAAAGATGGCTTTTCCGGCTACCGGATCGGCCTTTTCCGGAGGAGCGGACAGGAGAATGGCCCCGCATACGGAAAGCACAATGCCCGTGAATACAACTTGGGTTATTCTCATTTTGCCGATGCTCCAATTACGGCGCGAATCACGCCGTCGCTCTTGCTTAATATATACAACTCGCCAGCCGCATCGACGGCAAAGCGAATATCGGAGCGTCCCCCGGGCAGGCGTCCGAAGCCAGGCAAATGTTCGGCCTTTCCGCCGCGTTTGTGATATTCGGACTCGATGATGGCGGCCATGTTTTTATAAACTTCGCCATTGCGCGCCACTTTCAGTTCATGAATCTCCGCCATCGTTTTAGGATCGAGATCGTCCGCGGCTAACATTTCCCGGAAGTCGGCCCACCAAAGCTTGCCGGTCGTGATGTCCCCGAATAGGAACTTGCCGCGCAATTCGGGAATGGCCTTGCCCCGATAGACGAAGCCGCTTGCAATGGCATCGCCGCCCACGCCGCGCACATGGTTGTAGGCAATCACGGGATAGCGCGGAGTGACGGTGCCCTGGGTTGCTGTTTCGTCAATGCGTACGGGGATCTTGTCTTCGTCCGGGACCGCGGTCAAGGTGTTGTCCGCTTTGAGCTGTTGTGGCCCTTCGCGCTCAGAATAACCGTAGTTCGCGCCCTTATGAATGATATCCACCGTTTCCCAGCTTCGCAGTCCGATCACCAAGGTAATCAGATGGGGATTCTTCGGGTCAGACGGATCCACGTCCCAGGTGAGGCGGTGCGGATTGCGCAGGCCATAAGCCCAAATCTCCTTGCGCGCCCCGCTGAGGGCCGCAAAAGGATTGTCGTTCGGAATCCGGTAGCGGCCATTTTCACTGACGGTACTGGAAGCCGGGTGCTCCTTCAAGTCCGGAATGATCCTCAGGATTTTGCCCACCAGCATATCCAGACGCTGTGGATTATGACGAGTTTTAGTCTTCTGTTCTCCCGAACCGCCATCGCCACAGGCCACGTACATCACTCTCCAATCCGGATCGCCACGCTTGGCTGTCGGGTTGAAGGCAATGTCGCCCATGGGATGAATGCGGCCGTTATACTGAAGCCGCATCAACTCTCTCGCGGTTCCCTCGAATGTGGTGTTCGCGATATTGGTATCCGTCCACTCCATTAAGACCGACTCGGCCTGAGTATCGCCGAAGGTTCGAATCGGTGGCGTAACCGCGTATTTATCGAGTTTCAGGGCTGGGAAATGTCTGTTATCCGGCACCGGCGACGCTGGAAGAGTCGGGTCTTCTAAGTGAATGGTGTAGAACTTGCCGTTGCGAGCGTAGTCAGGATCGAACTCAAAACTGATAAATCCGCTGGCCAGTAAGTTATCAATCACTGTCCGGTGGAATAAGCCCTTGCGGTCACCGGCTCCATTCAGGTTCAGATACTCACTGAACTGTTTCGTCACCTTGTCGAACAAGTACAGGGAACCGTTTAGATCGTTCGCGAAGAGTCGTTTTTGCGAGCCGGTCGGCTCTTCGCGAAGAAAGTTGACCCTAGCCAAGAGCCCCGCGCTGTTGCCGACTCCGTCTACGGCTCCTGTAATAGGCAAAGCGGCGAAGTCTTTAATTTCGATGGTGATTTCAGGTGGGGTCGCACCGAATAAGGCAAGCCCTGCCAGTAATAACAACCCTAGAAACACTTTCACTAAAACCTCCACTCCGCCTGAACATACCAGCGAGCCTTCCACATTTGACTGTGGGCCTATATTCTGTTGTGCATTCAGTGTACAATGCCGACGGACCCTGTAGGGAACCTCATGATGGTTTCCGCGTCCAAGCTGGGAGGCTGATTCATGTTGATCACTCGTCTGCTGCTGGCTGCGGTTTTGACGTCCGCTCTGTTTGGACAATCGAACGTGGGCGAAATTTCCGGCCAGGTGAGCGATCCGACAGGTGCGGCCATTCCGGGTTGCGTGATCACTGCCACGCATACTCAGACCGGTTTGAAGCGAACCATCGAGACGGCTGAGACCGGCGTATTCGTGTTCGCAGGGCTCCCGGAAGGCAAGTACAACGTCTCTGCCGAGAAGCGGGGGTTCCGGACCTTTGTACAGACGGGTGTAACGCTGGATGCCGCCACCCGGCGCAATATCGACTTCAAGATGGAAGTGGGCTCACTGGCGGAATCCGTTTCCGTCAGCGCCGCGATCGAACAGGTGCAGACCGCCTCCGGCGACGTCACGCGGGTCATTTCTGACCAGCAATTGAGCCAAGTGGCTTTGAACGGCCGGAACTATTCGCAGCTTCTGCGCCTGATTCCCGGGGCGGTGGCGACGACGCTCGACCCCTTTGGACTTGCCCTATCCACGACCGGCCAGCGCATCAATGGCATTCGCACGGACTCGATCTCCTTCAACATCGATGGAGCGGAAAACATGGATAACGGCGGCAACTCCAACGCGGCAGTAAATCCTAGTGCCGACGCCATTGCCGAAGTAAAGATCCTCACCTCCGGCTACAGCGCCGAGTTCGGCGGGCGCTCCGGCGCGCTGATCAATGTGATCACCAAGAGCGGGACCCAGCGGTTTCACGGCACGATGTTCGAGTTCGTTCGCAACGACTTCTTCGACGCGCGCTCTTTCTTCGCCCGGCAGGTGGACCCGCTGCGCTTCAACGATTTTGGCTATACGTTGGGGGGGCCAGTCTACGTTCCCAAGAAATGGAATGTCGACAAGCAGAAGCTCTTCTTCTTTGTCAGCCAGGAATGGAAGTATAGCCACATTGGCTCAACCCGAGTGAACAACGTGGCCACTGCGGCGGAACGCGCAGGTAACTTTACGGGCTCTACGCTACCCGCGCCTATTGACCCATTGAACAATCAGCCCTTTGCCAATCGCACGGTACCCGCCTCACGCTTCTCTCGTGATGGCCCGAAGCTTCTAAACCCAATTCCGCTGCCGAACTTTGGCGGTCCCGGCGGGAATTATGTGGCCACCCGAGTGAGCCAGACTGATCCTCGCGAACTTTTGATGCGCTTTGACTACAACCTTTCAGCCAAGACACAGCTCAACTACCGCTGGGTGCATGACGAATGGGACATTCTTGACGCGTTTCAGGGCGGCAGTCTGGGCATCGTTCCCGGTGGCCGTCCGCGTCCGGCCTACGTTACCGGAATTGGCTTGTCTCACGTCTTTTCTCCCACCATGTTGAATCACATCAGCATGAGTCTTTCGCACGACATCATTGTTGGCAATCCGCAGAACAACAGCCTGAAGCGGTCAACGCTCGGTGTTACTTTTCCGGAGCTTTTGGGCGGCAATCGCTTTGGCATTGTGCCGGATCTTTCTATGACCGGCTTTGCCGGTTATAACGGCGGCGATCGCATTAAGAAGAACAACAGCATCTTCATGTGGAAGGACGACTTCAGCAAGGTGTGGGGGTCGCACTCACTGAAGGCAGGCGTACACTTTACGCGCAGCCGCACCGATGAAAACATCCGCTTCAACGATCAGGGCGCTGTTTCGTTTACCCCCGCCGCACGCCTTTCCACGCGGAACGTGATCGCAGATGTTCTGCTGGGTAACTTCCAGAATTACACCGAGTCCGGCGCCGATGCCGATTATTGGGGACGCTTCAACCAGGTTGATTTCTACTTCCAGGATAACTGGAAGGTTTCCCGCAAGCTCACGATGGAAATGGGCGTGCGGTATAACTATCTTCCGGCGTTTACCAATGCGCTGGGAAATACTTCGACGTTCGCGCCATCGTTATTCGATCCCAAGAAGGCGCCTCAGGTAAGCGCTGCGGATGGTTCGATCACGCCGGGCAGCGGCGACTCCTATAATGGCCTCGCCTTCTTCGGCTCCAGTTTTCCGGACAAAGCCATCGGCCGCATTCCTGCCGCGAGTGACCCATCGCTCAAGCGTCTCTTCGCCGGGTTCTCGAGCGGTGCGTATAACACGAACCACTATGACATTGGGCCGCGTTTCGGCTTCGCCTACGACCCGTTTGCTACTGGCCGCACTGCCATTCGGGGCGGCTTTGGCATGTTCTACGATCGCACTCCGACCAATGTGCTGATCAATCCCAGCGGTAACCCACCGTTCAATGTCACCGCCAGCATCTTTGACGGGAATATTGACAATCCCACCGGTGGCACGCAACGTGACTTCCCGTCGAACCTTTCGATGCTCCCGCGCGACTTGAATACGCCGAGCGTGATTTCCTACAACCTGGGTGTGCAACAGCAACTGCCGTTTAAGATCATCTTAGATGTTGGCTATGTCGGGAATCTGGTGAAGCACATCTCTCGCACGATTAACATCAATCAGTTGCGTGTGGGAACGCGTCTGAACGCGCCGGCAAGCAATATCAACCAGAATGCGCTTAGGCCTTACCTGGGTTATGCAAACATCAACATGCGCGATCACGGGGATAATTCGAACTACAACAGCCTGCAGAGCACAATTAGCCGGCGTGTTGCGTCGGGTCTTTCCATCACCGCCAATTACACGTGGTCGCGTGCCATCGATTCGTCTTCAGGCACTCCGCAGGACTCCTACAACGCCCGCCCTGATTACGGGCTGTCCTCTGTTCACCGCGCCCATCTGCTGAACGTGAACTATATTTACGAACTGCCCTTCTTCAAAAAAAGTAGTCACGCGATCTTGAAGAACGCGCTCGGTGGTTGGGAGTTCGCCGGGGTCACTACCTATCAAAGCGGTGCCCCGAATTCGATCATCGTCACTTCGGATGTCGGCCGCATCGGCGCAAGTTCGTCCCGGGCTTCGCTCCTCTCGAACCCGAACATCACCGCTGGTGAGCGCACGTTGACCCGATGGTTCAATACGGATTCTGCGTTGCCGCCGGAGCGAATGGTGCAGGGTGTCTTTGGCAATGGAGGCCGCAATGTTCTGATTGGCCCCGGCTTTAGCCAATGGGACGTGTCGGCGATCAAGAATGTTGATGTAGGCGAACGCGCGAGATTACAGTTCCGGGCCGAATCCTTCAATCTGACGAACCACCCGTCGTTCACCAGCATTGACACTACAGCTCGTTTCGACGCCGCCGGAAAACCCACCGGCACCTACGGCGCGGTGACGGCCGCAGGCCCAAGCCGCGTGTTGGAATTTGGCTTGAAGTTGATTTTCTAGTCGACGGAAAGTGACCGGAACAAACCGGTCACGATCGACTCCACCGCGAGAGATTTCGAGATGTCGCGATGAAGCAAGTGGACGATCGCTGTTCCGGGCGGATTACCCTAAAGTCGGCGGTTACGCCGCCGGCAGCGGGTTGATCGGGCTCCTGATCGGAGGGTGATCCGCCGTAGAACTACCGGAAGATCTTCCGCGGCAGGGTGCTCCAAGGTGCCTTCTCGTCCAACTGCGTCGCACGGGCTAGAACGTGATGCAGATACTCGCTCATGCCGCTAAACAACTTATCTATTTTCTTCGACTTCCCGTACACGCTCGTCATCTCCAACGTCACTTCCCGCGCGTGTTCGGTTCGTTGCGCGTCCTCGTAAATCAGCGCCGGGCGCGTCGTGATAACCTCCCGATGCTGCCCGGCTGTTCCCATCTGTGTGAAGATGCTCCACCAGTTGCAGACTAGCGCCACCAACCGCGCCATCAACTGGCTCCTCTTGATATTCCGCGTCGTATACCCAGTCCAGGCCCCCACTTCTAACTGAGGTGCCTGCAACTCATCGAACATATTTTGAGCGTCCGCCCGGTTCCGAGACTCTTGCGTCAATCTTCCCAAATTCCGCTCCTCCCAACTTGTCACCAATACCGAACACTGATACCAATCTCCGCCGCACTGCTCCACCATCGTCCCCGGTAGAACCGGCTGCTTGCTCCCCTTCCAACCAGCGTCCACCTTCTGCTCCGCCATCTTCTGGCGAGACACAATCACTCGCCGCTCCCGCGTCCAACCCCGCAGCTGCAATGTCTCTCCCAACCCTACCCGCTGCTCTGCCAATCGACCTTGTCGCCTGGCCTGGCCAACCGGGCAATTGTCCGCGAAACGTTCTTGGAGTGGAGCACTCAGTGCGCTTGCGGAAGACCTGGATCGTTCGATCTAGCTCTAAGCGGCCGTCAAGCGAGGGTGTGCCAGCCGACTGGCCCTTGCTGATGGGTGGTTTAACTTCGATTAGCGGCTGTAGCGGAGGCCGAGTTGGAGATTGCGCACCGAGCGCGGTGCAGGACCTTCGACGTTACTTGCGAGGCTCCGTACCGCCGAAGGGCCGACCACGTCGTCGATAGCGGGGAAGATGCCGGGGGAGTAGTCTATTGAGGAACCGCGCACAACTGACTCGCTTCGGCCCGGCAGGATGGACGAGTGCCTCGCCCATTGGTGCCGTGCCTGCGCGGCCTGTGCGCTATTGAGGAACCGCGCACAACTGACTCGCTTCGGCCCGGCAGGATGGACGAGTGCCTCGCCCATTGGTGCCGTGCCTGCGCGGCCTGTGCGCTATTGAGGAACCGCGCACAACTGACTCGCTTCGG
>Ga0209086_10002373_pt1 | contig 14721 bp, 12 predicted proteins | sample M_130207_XF_Meta_FD_187312 | JGI IMG/M metagenome (GOLD analysis project Ga0209086, IMG submission 187312) | Freshwater microbial communities from Lake Montjoie, Canada to study carbon cycling - M_130207_XF_MetaG (SPAdes) (version 2) | ecosystem: Environmental > Aquatic > Freshwater > Lake... | reverse complement strand
ATCCTTGACTGGATCCCAAGTCACAGACTGAAGATTGGGCACAATGGCGTGGCCATTGTTGTTGATCAATAGGGTGTATCCATCCGAGGGGGCATTGGCGACAGCCAATGCACCAATGGAGCCACCGGCTCCTGCTCGGTTGTCAACCATCACTGTCTGCTCAAGCCTCACACTTAAACGCTCTGCTACAAGTCTAGCCACCGCGTCGGCGCCACCTCCTGCTGGAAAAGGAACAATTAATCGTATGGTTTTATCTGGGTATTGTGCATATGCAAAAGAAAATCCCAGGCCCAAAAATAAGAAAAGCAATGATTTAAACAACTTTTAACCTCAATACAAAAAAATAGAAACCTATAAATATTATTTCTTAAAAGAGGTGGGTTTTCAGCTAGGGTTCACCCTTTGCGTTGATCAAGGGGGCAGGGCTCTTAAAGAGCATACAAATGCCGTTGGCTCATTGAAGGGACAAGAAAGGGAGAGCTCATATTTGGTGCTTCTTGCGAAGTCAAACCTCTTGAGTACACGAGTCATGTGCTGCTAAAGCGCAGCTTCGTTGCCATGCTTTGTAAAGTACACATCTTGGCTTTTACCTTTACCTCTTTGTTGACATTTTTAGCCGCAAAGTTGTAGGCTGGCAGGTCTATGATCGCGAGAGCTCAGAGTTGGCAGCAGAGTTGGTGCGTGACATCTGCCTTCGTCTAGAGATTTCGCCTGGGCAACTGGTTGTTCACTCTGACAATGGTTCACCCATGAAGGGTGAAGCCATGTTGGCAACACTGCAACGCCTAGGCGTTTCGCACTCGCGCAGTCGCCCCAGCGTGAGCAATGACAATCCATACTCAGAATCATTGTTTCGCACGCTCAAGTATCGCCCTCAAATGCCCGTCAAGCCGTTTGAAGATATCCAACATGCAAGGCGTTGGGTGACAGAGTTGGTGCGTTGGTACAACTATGAGCACAGACACAGTTCAATTCGATTTGTGACGCCCACTCAGCGTCACGCTGGCATTGATAAAGCACTTTTAGAAAAACGCAATGCGCTTTATAAATGCGCTCGTCAAGCCAACCCCACCCGCTGGTCGGGAAGCACTCGAAATTGGGACCCAATTACTGAGGTGCATCTCAACCCAAACAAACCCAAAATAAAGGAGTCAAACAACATCTTAAAAGCAGCCTGATAAATCAACAAAAATGCGACAACTGGCCTTTAGCCCTTTAGATTGAACAAATTATTGTTGTTCTGACCCCAATTATTTAGGAATAACGCTGGTTTGGGGTGGCATGAGGAAATCAAAGTCAGCGCCTTTGTCTGCTTGCAGCACGCTGTCTAAGAATAATTTTTCATAGCCACGTTGCGCAGTAGGCGTGACGACAGGCTGTGTTTCTTTTCTGCGCGCCAACTCTTGGTCGGAGATTAAAAGGCTGAGCTCTCTGTTGGCCACACTCAAGCGAATGCGATCGCCATTTTGAACATAAGCCAAAGGCCCACCTAGGGCCGATTCAGGCGTGACATGCAACACGATGGTGCCAAAGGCTGTGCCGCTCATGCGGCCATCTGAAATTCGCACGATGTCTTTGCAACCTGCCTTGGCCAGTTTTTTAGGAATGGGCATGTAGCCCGCTTCGGGCATGGCCGCACCTTTCGGGCCAATGTGCTTCAAAACCAAAATATCTTCGGTGGTCACATCTAGGTCATCTGAGTCAATTCGCGATGCCATGTCTTGCAAATTCTCAAACACCACCGCACGGCCTTCGTGCTCCATGAGTTTGGCGCTGGCAGCAGACTGTTTGATGATGGCGCCACCGGGCGCTAAGTTGCCCTTGAGTACAGCAATGCCACCTTCTTTGAAAATAGGATTGGCTCGGGTCTTGACCACGTCTTGTTTAAACCCAGGACCCGAAGCTTCAATGAGCTCGCCCAAGGTTTGGCCGGTAATGGTAAGCGCGTCTAAGTGCAACAGAGGTTTGAGTTCTCGCAGCAAAGTGGCCATGCCGCCCGCGTGGTGAAAATCTTCCATGTAAAACTGACCCGATGGCTTGAGGTCTAGCAACACTGGTGTGTCGCGCCCCATGCGATCTAGGGCTTGCAAGTCCATCTCAAAACCCATGCGGCCAGCAATGGCGGTGAGGTGAATGATGGCATTGGTAGAGCCGCCAATGGCTAACAAGACGCGCATGGCATTTTCAAAAGCCTTCTCGGTCAGCACCTTGTCGATGGTCAAACCTTTTCTGGCTATTTCAACGGCAATGCGGCCACTTTCTTCTGCAATGCGAATGCGGTCTGCAGTTACAGCGGGAGGCGATGCGCCCCCAGGCACGGTCATGCCCAAGGCTTCTGCAATGCAGGCCATGGTGCTGGCAGTGCCCATGACAGAACAGGTGCCCACGCTTGCAACCAATTGTGTGTTGACTTGGTGAATTTCGGCTTGGTCAATTTCTTCGGCTCTGAATTTACCCCAATAGCGTCTGCAATCTGTGCAGGCACCCACGCGCTCACCGCGGTGTGAGCCCGTGAGCATAGAGCCCGTGATGAGTTGCACAGTAGGAAGACCGGCAGAGGCTGCGCCCATGAGTTGGGCCGGCACGGTTTTGTCGCAGCCGCCAATTAAAACTACAGCATCCATGGGCTGAGCGCGCAACAACTCTTCGGTGTCCATGGACATGAGATTGCGCAAGAACATGCTGTTGGGTTTTGTAAAACTTTCGTGAATGGACATGGTGGGAAACACCATGGGCAAGCCACCCGCCAACATGACACCGCGCTCTATGGCTTCAATGAGCTGCGGGGCATTGCCGTGACATGGGTTGTAGGCGCTGCCTGTGTTGGCAATGCCAATGACGGGGCGGTTTAATGCGCTGTCGCTGTAACCCGCACCTTTGATAAAGGCTTTGCGCAAAAATAAAGAAAACCCCGTGTCTCCATATTGCGTTAAGCCCTTTGACATGCCTTCTGTCTGGGTGTCCTGCTTGTTTGCCATCGAATCGAATTCCTAAAGAGACCTTTTAAATAGACTTGAGCTTAGATTGCCTTAACCATTGCACCACAACCACCAAGCTAAGCCCAGCAAAGCCCGCAATGTCGCCAACGGTGGAGGGGTAGGTGAGGGCAACGCCCGATGCAATCAAGACCCATCTTTCAACGAAGTTTGTTTTCAAGATGAACCAATTTTGCAGGCCACCCGCCAAGGCCACAATGCCAGCAGATGCGGTGAATACGATCCAAGCAATTTCGTTCCAATTGGTAGCGGCCAAGTTTTTCATGTTGCCGTTCAAAAGTAGCGCCACACCAGCAGGATCTAAGACAAAGATAAAGGGAACCAAAATGGCCGGTGCTACGTATTTCCAACTTTGGAATGTGGTTTTGTACGGATCGCCTTTGCAAATGGCAGCGGCCGCAAACGGCGATAAAGCCGTGGGCGGTGACACCTCAGACAGCACAGCGTAGTAAAAAATAAACATGTGCGCAGCATAGTCGGGCACGCCCAACTTGATCATGGCAGGAGCAGCAATGACGGCGCAAATGATGTACGACGCCGTAACAGGCACTGCCAATCCCACAATCCAAACCACCAAGCCTGTGAACAAAGCGGTTAAGAACAAGGAGCCATCTGCATAGTCAAGCACGATGGAACTGAACTTCAAGCCTAGGCCTGTAAGCACCACCACGCCCACAATGAGGCCTGCTCCCGCGCAAGTAGCGGCAATGGACAGCACTTGAGTGAAACCACCCGACAAAGCTTCAGTGAATTTTGACTTGTAGAGGCTTTGCCAAAAAGGTGCTTTGCCTGAAAAGGCGTCATAAGAAATCATGGCCGAGTCGGCGCGCAAGAAACTTGTGAACAGCGAAGCCACCGTGGCCCAAAACACCGACATGCTGGGCGAGAAGCCCATCAGCATGAACACCACAATCGAGATGAGTGAGAAGAAATGGAACCAGTATTTCTTGGTGAGGACCCATGCGCTTTCGATGCTCTCAATCTTTTGCTCGCTCATGTTGTATTTGCGAGCGTCGATGGTGACCATGACGTACAAGCCCAAATAGAACAAGAAGGTAGGCACGGTGGCCATGAGCAACACGTCAAGGTAAGAGATCTTTAAAAACTCTGCAATGAGGAAAGCTGCTGCGCCCAAAACGGGCGGAGAAATGATGGCACCCAAGCCGCCTGCTGCCAACAAACCACCGGCAGCATTTTTTTCATAGCCCGCTTTGGCCAGCATGTTGTGCGCCACAGCGCCCACCGTGACCGTGGTGGCCACACCCGAGCCAGAAGGGCCGCCCAATAAAAATGACGATAGCACCACCGTCTTGCCAACGTTGGACGTTTTGCCGCCCATGATGGAAAACGAGAAGTCAATGAAGAACTTGCCAGCGCCACTGAACTGTAAAAATGCACCAAAGATGGTGAACAAAATAATGAGCGTAGACGAAACATCAATGGCTGTGCCAAAGATGCCTTCTAAGGTCATGTACATGAACCCGACCAGCCGCGAAAGTTCGTAGCCTTTGTGCGTCCAGGGTGCGGGCAAATAATTGCCAAACAAAGCGTAAAGTAAAAACGAAGCCGTGACACTGAGCAGCACCCAGCCGTTTGTTCTGCGCAGCGCTTCCAAGATGAGCAAAATTAAAATGCTGCCAAAGACAATGTCAATGGTCATGGGGAATGTGTTGCGGTCTGCAAAATCATCGCCGCCCATGACCGCATAGACCAGCGTGGAAACCGCCAACAAGGCAAAGCCAACGTCCCATGCCATCAGTCTGTTTTTAAAGCGAGCCGCAATGGGGAAGGTTAAAAAGATAAAGACCAAGACCATGGTGACATGGGTGGTTCTAAGGATGTGCGCGGGCACAATGGCATAAGCCGCATACAAATGAAACAAGGACATGAAGACGGCCACCACCGTGAGGGCCACCCCGAAAAATCCTTTGTACTGATTGGCGTCGCCTTCTTCTTCTTTGATCAGGTCCTCGACGCGCTGCCTTGTTTCGGCGTCGAGGGAGTCAGTAGACGGATCAGTCAAGCTTTCCACCTTTTTCTTTGATGTACTTTTCTGCGCCAGGATGGAAAGGCACTGAAGTGGCTGCATTTCTCTGTGTGTCAATCTTCACGTTCACATACTCTTGGTGAACCGCAATCAAATCTTTTTGATGGTCAAAAATGGCCTTCACAATCTTGTAGGCTTGGTCATCGGGCATGTTGGCGTTGGCAATGAGGATGTTGGCCACAGAAGCCATTTTGTTGTCGGCGCCCATGCCAGAGTAGGTGCTTTGTGGAATGACATCTGCGTAGTACAAGTTGCCCCATTTTTTGTTCATGGCGGCCACTGCGTCTGCATGGTCAATCATGCGAATTTTGGTGCCTGGGGTGCTGGCCAAGTCTGTGACGGCAGCTGTGGGCAGTCCGCCCACCCAAAAGAAGGCGTCAATTTTTTTGTCCTTCAAGGCATTGGCCGATTCAGCCACACCCAAGCGTTCGCGGTTCAAGTCTTTCATGGGATCAATGCCAGCGGCTTCCATGAGGCGGAAAGCCATCACCTCTGTGGCGCTACCGGCGCTGCCTGCAGAAATGCGTTTACCCTTCAAGTCGGCCATGGTTTTGATGCCAGTAGATTCGGTGGTGACCACGTGCATGCGGTTGGGGTAGAGCACCAACAAGGTTTTCACATCGACTTTGCGGCCCTTGAACTTCTCTTGGCCCTTGGCGGCATCTAAGGCCGCGTCGACCATGGAAAAAGCCACATACGGCTTGCCACTGCCAATGAGGTTCAAATTGTCGACAGAACCACCAGTGACTTCTGCGGTGGCTTGCATGCCAGGAATGTGCTTGGACAGCACATTGGCCAAGCCACCGCCCATGGGGTAGTACACACCGCCGGTGCCGCCTGTCGCAATGGAGATATTTTGTGCCATTAAACTAGAGCTGGCCAGCAATGCAAATGAACAGATTAATTGGACGAGTTTCATGTGGTTCCCTTGAAAATGGATGTCATTCTCTAGCATTGCAGTTGGCCACAAGCTTATCAAGAGGGGTATGCCCTTATTTGAGCTGACTTAAGATGGGTTAGCCTCTTTAAAGTGACTTAGTTCATAGAAAAACGTGAAGGAATCTCACCATGACAACAGCAAAAACTCAAGCCAGCGGCACGGGCTCTGCCAGCCTAGCGATGAAGGGCGTTCTTTCCCCAGTTCTCACGCCTTTTCGGCCTGATTTATCGGTTCACAAAGAACTCTTAACCGCCCAGTGCCAATGGCTTTTGAATTGCAACGTGGGTTTGGCGGTTTTTGGCACCAACTCAGAAGGCAATTCTTTGTCTGCCGGCGAGCGCGCCGATTTGGTGCAATACCTTGTCGCTCAAGGCATTGACCCCCACCGCATGATGCCCGGCACCGGGGGCTGCGCGCTGCCCGATGTGGTCAGCCTCACCCAGGCCTGTTTAAGGGCCGGCGTCAAAGATGTGCTGGTGTTGCCACCTTTTTATTACAAGGGCGTGAGCGACGATGGCTTGTACGCCTTTTTCAGCGAACTCATTGAGCGGGTAGGCGACAGCAGTTTGCGTGTTTATCTGTACCACATTCCCCCCGTTTCACAAATTGGCTTTTCAATGGAACTCATTGAAAAATTGCTCAACAAATATGGCCCCGTCATTGCGGGTTCCAAAGACAGCGGCGGGCAGTGGTCCAACACAGCCTCCATGATTGAGCGCTTTTTGGCCAGAGGTTTTTCAGTGTTTGCCGGCAGTGAAAATTTCTTGATGCGCACCATGCGTGCCGGCGGCGCAGGTTGCATCAGTGCTACGGCCAACGTCAACCCTGCTGCCATTTCTGCGCTGTGCGCAAATTGGACCGATTCGGACGCAGATGCGCAGCAGCAGCGCCTTGATTTGGTGCGCTCCTTGTTTTCTGCTTTGCCCATGATTCCGGCCATGAAAACAGCGGTAGCCTACACCACGGGCAAACAAGATTGGAAAATAGTTCGGCCGCCCTTGGTTTCATTGACTGCTTCGCAAGAAACGCAATTGTTGAACTCTATGAAAGACGCCGGATTTTCATTGAAAATCGACTACCAATGAACCTACTTTTTCCAAACTTCGAATCTGAGTTGATCGAAGTCAATGGTGTGTAAATCATGGCGCGCAAAGGAGGCTCTGGCAGGCCTTTGCTTTTGCTTCATGGTCACCCTCAAACCCACGCCATTTGGCATCGGGTGGCCCAGCAACTTGCCAAGTCTCATACCGTGGTCATGACCGACCTTCGAGGTTATGGCGATTCATCTAAGCCACAAGGCTCGCACGATCATTTGAATTATTCAAAGCGAGTCATGGCTTTGGATCAAACCGAGGTCATGCGCCATTTTGGCGGTTAGTTAACGTTGCACTTCGTACTTGAATCCGCCATAAGTAAAAACCATTATTTACCCGTTTTAAAGGTGCTTATAAAGTGAAGGCAAATGTCAATAAAAATACTGGCCACTACGACACGCTCAAGCGCTGAGGGAATCACACTTCGCGACCAAGAAGTGGCGTCGACGCAGCAAGCCGGTGAAAAACCAGATGGCCGCAGAAGGGGGTCAGGCTGACTGGCGTGTCGTAGACGTCTACACCGCAGACCGCTTCTTGCCGGCCTACCCTTGGGCATGGATTGACGGAATTCTCTCACTGGAGTCACTTTCTTGTTTACTTTCCCTCAATCACGGAGAAAAATCATGGGAAAAAACCTTGCTGCGATCTTTCTCGCAACGGCTGCTGCCGCAGTGTCCTTTAGTGCTTTCGCTCAAAGCTCAGCGTACCCGTCAAAGCCGATACGACTCATTGTGCCTGCAGCACCCGGAGGGGGGACGGACATTCTAGGGCGACTTGTTGGTCAGAAGCTTTCCGAAAATTTCGGTCAATCCGTTGTTATTGAGAATCGTGGTGGTGGTGGTGGTGTGATTGCTGCGGAGTATGTTGCTCGCATGCCGCCCGACGGCTATACTGTACTCATTGCCGATATTAGAACGTTTGGCCTTGCCCCAAGCCTTTACAAGTCACTTCCCTACGACCCTATTCGTAATTTCTCACCCATCACTGGGGGGGTAGACGTGACCAACGTGCTGGTCGTTAATCCGTCAGTACCCGCTAAAACCATAAAGGAATTTTTAGCTTATGCGAAAAGCAAGCCCGGCATACTCAACTACAGCTCCTCCGGCAAAGGCTCTGGGGCACACATGGCAGGTGAGCTCTTCGCATTAAAAGGTGGCGTTGATATCACCCACGTTGCTTACAGAGGCGGCGGGCCCGCGGTGGCTGACTTGATTGCGGGTCACGTTCAATTCAGCTTTGCAACTGCGCCGTCTGTTTTGCCGCTGATCCAAGCTGGAAAACTCATGGCGCTTGGTGTTACAACGCTGAAGCGCTTTCCAGGCCTGCCGGATGTACCAACCATCAGCGAAGCGCTTTTACCCGGGTACGAGGCAAGCAACTGGTATTCATTCGTTGTACCAGCGCATACACCAAAGGAAATCGTCGCACGACTGAACACTGAGATACGCAAGGTCATGGCGGATCCAGAGGTTATGAAAACTTTGCTCGCGCAGGGCATGGAGCCAACGACGAGCTCTCCTGAGGAGCTTGAGGCCTACATAAAGTCTGAAATTACCAAATGGGCCGAAGTGGTCAAGCTTCGGGGCATCAAGCCGGAATAAGGAACACTCGGCGCGTCGGATGCTTGATTGCAGAACTTCACACAGATAAGCTGGCGATAGATCAACTCGGCTGCCGCTATCGCGCAGGGCGCTAATAGAAATAATAGTAATAATAGGAAAAATATGGATCACTTAGTAGACAGCATTGCCTCTTACGCGGTTGGCCTCACTTACGACGACTTACCTGAAGAGGTTGTGGTCCGAGCCAAGCACCTGATACTTGACTCGGTGGGGTGCGCACTGGGTGCAGCGCCCAGCATTCCGGCGGTTATCGCAAGGGCAATGGCTCAGGGCGTGCGCTCAGATTTTCCCGCCACAGTCATGTTCAGTGGATATAAAACTTCGCCTGATCTAGCTGCCTTTGCGAACGGCAGCATGATCCGATATCTGGACTACAACGATACTTACACTGGGCAAGGAACGACTCATCCGAGCGACATGCTGGCGCCCGCCCTAGCAGCAGCGGAACTCGCTCGCGGTGATGGCAAAGCGGTCATACTTGGTATGGTGCTTGGTTACGAAATACTATGCGGCCTCACAGACAGCGAAGCCATGCAGCAAGGGCCTCACGGACAGGTTTGGGATCAAGCGACTTATGGGGTCATCAGCGCCGCAGTTCTAGCGTCTAGGCTTATCGGACTCACAAAAGAGCAGATGACCCATGCTATCAGCCTAGCGATTTCGTCTCACCTTTCATTGGGGCAAATACGGATTGGGCAAATCTCCCACTGGAAAGGTTGTGCCGTGGGCAACGCGTCTCGCAACGGGCTTTTTTGCGCTATGCTCGCTGCCAAGGGAATGACCGGACCGAACTACATTTTTGAAGGTCCTTACGGATTCTTCAATGCTACTGGAGGTGCTTTCAAAATGCCTAGTTACGGGGGCAAGGGTGCCGACTTTCGCATCATGACGGCACGCGTCAAGCCTTATCCGGCAGGTTATTTTTCACAAAGCGCGATTGAAGCGGCGCTTGAACTGAAGCCCAAAATAAGCAGTCTTGAGGACGTCAAACAAATACGCCTAGAAACGTTCCCATCGGGCTTTAAGCATATGGGCTCGGATAAATCAGCCTGGCGCCCGGATACCCGAGAGAGTGCTGACCATTCTTTACCATTTGTGATGGCGATGGCTCTGATGCACGGCGAGCTCGCAATACGACACTATGACGAGGAGTTATTTAAACAGCCTGATGCTAGAGCACTCATGGCCAAGATCACGGTGAGTGTGGGAGAGGAGTCCGAGAAAGCATGGCCAGAAGTGCCTCTGAATGTATTGCATGTGGAATTGACAAACGGGCAGACGTTGACCACCAAGGTGGCGCATCACTTAGGACACTACAAACGCTTGATGACCGACGAACAGCAGGAGCGTAAGTTCCGTCCCATGGCAGAAGAATACGCCAAGATACCCGCGACACAAGTCGACCATTTACTGGACCGTTTGCGCAATCTTGAAACGGTCAAAAATATTGATGAGATGCTGATGTTGACGGTTGCTCCAACATGACTAGATTTGACTAAGGCCTCTACTTCGTGAAATATCTCATCCCAAAAGATGATTGACCCACCGCTTTAACGCGGGGCAAAAAACAACACTTAGGCCCGTCCGACTCCCACTAAATAAGGCTCTACTTCATGACCGTCAACAACATGCTGCCCTCCCTAAATTCCGCTGCGTCCGACAATCTGATTCAGTTTATCTCCAACGCACACAGCGCGGCCCTGAGTGAAGCCGTCATTGAAAAGACTAAGCACCATATTGTCGATACGATGGCGGCCATGATCTCGGGCATCCCGCTGCATGTAGGCATACGGGCACTCGCGGTGGTGCCTGCATTTACCGGGCGTGAAGAGGCGTTAGTGATTGGCACCAACACCATGCTTCCCGCGTACGCCGCAGCAATGGTCAACGCGATGTTGGCTCATGCGGATGAAACTGATGATTCCCACGCGTCTGCCAAGTTTCATCCGGGCTGCGGCATCATTCCTTCTGCACTTGCGCTAGCGCAAATGCAGGGCGCGTCTGGTCGCGATGTGATCCGTGCTGTTGCGCTAGGTTACGACGTTGGCGCACGCATGCTTGAAGCACTGGGCCCGATGCCGCTCAATATGGCCGGTCACGCTTCACATGCCTTTGGCCCGCTGTTTGGTTGCGGTGCAGTGGCAGGATATCTACTGGGTTTTGATGCTCAGAAAAACCAGCATCTGCTTTCCTATCTGGGCCATGAAGTCTCGGGCCTGTCATGTTGGATGTCCGATACCGACCATATTCAAAAAGCCTATGTATTCGGCGCGATGGCCGCTAAAAACGCTTTATTCGTAGCCCTTCTTTGCCAGCATGAGTGGACCGGTTGCGAAGAAGTGATTGCCGCTGAGCGCGGCTTGCTTGTAGCCTACGGAAATTTGGAGTATGGCCGTACGCTTGAAACTCCGTTCATGCTCGGGGCTGAAATTCTGCACTCAGACATTAAGAAGTGGTGCGTCGGTTCACCGATTCAGGCGCCGCTAGACAGTCTTGAAGCGTTGCTGGCATCGATCCCGAAAGATGTCAGCCAAATCGCGGCGATTGAGGTCGAGATTCAAGCTAACGAGGTTTTCATCGTTGAAGCTCGACTAATGCCGAATATCTCGCTGCAACATTTACTGGCGCTGTTTCTTGTCGACCGGGAGTTGACTTTTTCGTCAGTGCATGACGTGTCACGAATGAACGATGCTGCCGTGTTGGCATTGCGCGCGCGCGTTAAGCTCATCCCAAATCTTGAGCTTCAGCTGTCGGGCGGGCGCCAAGCGATTGTGCGGGTGATTTTAAATAGCGGCGAAGTGCTTCGTCATCACACGCCGCGCGTCCGTGGCACTTGGGAAAATGCGATGTCTCGGGATGAAGTTCATGCTAAAGCGCATGAATTAATTAAACCGATTATGGGCACGCAGGCTACTGCATCATTGTTGAATGGTTTGTGGAAATTGGAAATGCTGGATGCAGCAGAATTAACGTCACTGATAAAAAGTACAGCAACACGCGCTTAACTTTAATCACATCAGAACCAATGAAAGAAACAACATGCGCTCGTACGGAATTAAAAGATCAGGTGACTCTATTTCGCTCGAGCTTTGTGACACGCCAGTCCCAAACCCAGGGTCGAATCAGGTACTGATTCGCGTACATGCAGCCGGCTTAAATCGCGGGGAGTTCATTGTCGGACACGGAGTGCATGCGAAAGCAATGACCATCAAAGTGGGGGGTGGTGAAGGATCAGGCGAGGTGGTGAAACTCGGTGCGGGTGTGAAAAAAATGAAAGTTGGTGCCCGAGTTATGGGACGATGCATTGGCGCCTTTGCTGAGTACTCCTTGATGGATGTCAGTGATGTCATGCTGGTGCCACCGAATCTGTCTTGGCAGGAAGCTGCGGCCACTCCGTTGACGTTTGCGGTGGTGTACGACATGCTCGTCATGCAGGGTCGACTGGGACCTAATGAAAGCTTGCTTGTGACCGGAATTTCATCCGGTGTAGGTGTAGCCGCATTACAAACCGCCAAGGCATTGGGAGCCCGGGTGATCGGCACTTCAGGGTCCTCCGACAAAATTAAAAGGCTGAAGGAACTCGGTCTAAATGTCGGTTTATGCACCCGTGACGCCGATTTTTACGATGACGTCATGGATGCTACGCAAGGCAAGGGTGTCAATCTAGTTGTCAACACGGTGGGGGGATCGATGTTCACTGAATGTGTACGCAGTCTCGCCTTTGAAGGCCGGTTGGCGACCGTTGGATACGTCGATGGTCAAATGAAAAGTGAAATCGATATTGAGGCCCTTCACTCTAAGCGGCTGACGTTATTTGGTGTGTCAAACAAACTGCGCACACCTGAGCAGCGCGCCCACACCGTAGCGGATTTTGTGACTGATATTTTGCCGATGTTCGCTGATGGTCGCATCCGTCCGATCATCGACAAAATATACCCATTTGATCAACTGCTCGCCGCCAAGATTTACATGGAGTCGAATCTTCACTTGGGGAAAATTGTCATCTCCATACCTGCGTGATTTAGAGCCTGCTGAGTTCGAATTATTGAACCCTAATCGTCATCGCTGAAGAATCCCTACAACATGCATCACCGTTCGATTTTCGAGTGGGGCCCCGAAAAATGCATTCCTAAGCTGGCGGTTAAAAATATATATGGGGAGAGAGACGAATTGACGCCAAATACACCCCTCGTTCAGCCAAGCGTGGAACAATTTGCGTCGGAGGTAGGTTTGCCTGTCTTGTTTAGTGTTGGTTGAAACTACACTATGGCACAAATGATGCCGTTATAGGTGGGGGTGTTCATCCCATTGCATACGTTTTATCAACTTAGTAATGGCAGTTGGATTATTTTCAATTTCACCGAAAAATCTTACGTCCCCGCCTTCACCGTCCGCAATGGAGACAGCGATAGTAGCCTTATGTACATCTAATCCAATATATTTGTTAAACTCACTCATTGACTTGTCTCCTTAATTATGGCTCTGAGCCTCTGGTTAAAACCTTAAGCTTAATCCACGTCGCTTAAGGCTGACAAGTCATACATTTCTGTCTAGTGACTTAGTTTAGGAACTAACACGGTATTAATACTGATTGTTAATTTCTTTTTAGAGTTTTAAATAAAGACTAATCAATTTCACAAAATGCGATCTATTCTTAAGGTTGATGCCCAATTAGAACCCTTGGAGAACTGCATGAACCGCAACTATTGCCAGCTTATCAAATTCAGTCTAACCCTCTCTATTTTGGTGATAGTTGCTGGTATTTCCACACCTACAAAAGCACAAAATTGGCCGGTTAAGCCTGTACGAATGCTTATCGGTCTTCCCCCAGGCGGTGGCAGCGATCCATTGGCTCGTGCACTTTCGCAAAGACTATCAATGACCTGGGGGCAACCAGTTGTAGTCGATAACCGCCCGGGTGCTAACACATCTATTGCGACAGACATGGTCGCCAAATCCGCACCGGATGGCTATACCTTGCTATTTGCAATTGACATCGCGTTTACAGTTAATCCACATCTTTACGCCAAAATCTCGTATGACCCAATAAGGGATTTCACTCCAATTACGCAAATCAATACCTTTGCTACCGTTCTAGTTGCCAACCCATCCTTACCAGCAAACAACATTGCTGAACTAATTAGCCTAGCTAGATCCCAACCGGGGAAAATTACATATTCATCTATAGGCGCTGGCAGCCAGATGCACTTGCTCACGGAGATGCTTGGCAATAAGGCCAAAGTAAGTATGCTTCACATCCCCTACAAGGGTATCCCCCAAATGATGATGGCTACCATTGTTGGCGAGGTCAATTTAAGTTGGGTAGGCGTATTTACGGTAAGGCCTCAGGTAGCCGCTGGCAAACTTAAAGCAATCGGGTACGGCGCATCAAAGAGGACACCATTCATGCCAGACCTTCCAACCTTTGCGGAAGCTGGTTATCCCGATGTAGATATGTCGGTTTGGTATGGCATCGTCGGACCAGCAGGAATGTCTCGTCCCTTGGTCGATCGAATTCATAAAGACATTCTTACAGTGATCAATGATCCAGAGTTCCGCAACAGTGAAATTACAAGTCGAGCCTATGAAGCCAGTGGCCTCGGCCCCGATGAATTCGCAGCATTAATCAAAACTGAATTAGCCGCAAGGTCTGAGCTTGTGCGAATTTCAGGAGCCAAGGTCGAGTAACGAAAAAGAATCAATGAGCCGCTCCAGCGACAGTACTTAGATTCCTATAAATAACGCGCCACCGGCCATCCTCTTCAAACCTAAAAACATCAGTGCAGTCCGCAACGGCCAGCGGAGACACTCCTTGTCGAGAGCGATCATCTTCATGATAAATTGTCACAATCGACAAACCGTAAGCCGTACGACTATCAATTAATTTAAATAGAAAGTTACTAATTACGTGCCTGGTTCGACGATTTTTATTATCTTGACGAGCTAGGCTACGCTGCACCCGATCAGCACGATTAAGCTGCGCACCATCAAGCTCCATCACAATAGATTGCGAATACAGCTC
>Ga0209086_10002371_pt1 | contig 14726 bp, 10 predicted proteins | sample M_130207_XF_Meta_FD_187312 | JGI IMG/M metagenome (GOLD analysis project Ga0209086, IMG submission 187312) | Freshwater microbial communities from Lake Montjoie, Canada to study carbon cycling - M_130207_XF_MetaG (SPAdes) (version 2) | ecosystem: Environmental > Aquatic > Freshwater > Lake... | reverse complement strand
CGTTCGCGCCGTTGGAGGCAGAACGGATTTGTTCGACGCCACTGATTTTCTAAGCGTGCGCATGTATCACGGATGGATGAGCACTTGGAGAGGATTCACCAAGAATGCTTTTGAAGGATTGGGTTCAATGACCACGTTGCTTGTGTTCTCAACGCTGCATGTGTTGGGCCACATCGTTCCCGCCGTGGCGCTGATCGCTTGGCTTTGTGGATTTCCAATGCAACCCATCACGCTGAATTGTTTTGTGGCCGCGTGGCTTGCGGGCATTGTCACGCGCGCATTGCTTGCGATTCGATTTCATCAACCGTGGATCCCGGTGGCGCTGCATCCAGTCACCGTTCTATTGATGACCGTGATTCAATGGCGAAGTTGGTGGCTGGCACGCACTGGTCGGCGCGCTTGGCGCGGCCGCGTGTCAGGCGTGTGAGACCATTGAAGCCGGCGCGATCACCTCTGACTTTTTCGTTTCCGGCCGCGAAGTTTGAATCACAACCATGTCGTAATAGGAACCGCCACGCGCCATGAGTTCCTCGTGCGAACCAACCTCGGCGACCAAGCCGTTCTTCAGCACAACAATCTTGTGAGCGTTGCGAATGGTTGAAAGCCTGTGCGCAATGACAAACGAAGTTCGATTGCGCATGAGATTGACCAAGCCCTCTTGAATAAACAATTCACTTTCAACATCCAGATTGCTGGTGGCCTCATCCAGAATCAGAACGCGTGGATCAGCGAGCACCGCGCGCGCAATGGCAAGGCGTTGGCGCTGACCACCCGAGAGTCGAACGCCGCGCTCGCCAATGCGCGTGAGATATTGCTTTGGCATTTCACTGATGAAGCCGTGGCAACACGCCAGCATGGCGGCTTCTTCAATGTCATGTTGCGAAGCGTGCTTGCGCCCATACGAAATATTGTCGGCGATGGTGCCATCGAAAAGAAAAACATCTTGTTCAACAATGCCAAGCAAACTTCGCCAATCATGTAGCCGATAGTCGCGCAAGTCCGTTCCATCAATCAAGATGCGGCCCGCGGTTGGATCAAAGAAGCGCGCGATGAGATTGCACAGCGTGGTCTTTCCAGCGCCGCTTGCGCCAACGAACGCAACTGTTTCGCCAGGCAGCACATCAAACGTGACGCCGTTGATCACGGGCGTCTTTGATTTGGGGTAACTAAATTGCACATCCTCAATACGCATCGCGCCCAACATGCGCGCGCGATCAAGCCGCAGCGCGTTGGGTCGATCGGGCAACTCGGTGGTTTCGTTGAGCACATCAAGCGTGCGGTCGTAGCCCGCGAGATTGGTTTGAAAATTCGTCGCGCTGCTGGCAAGCGCTTCAAGCGGACCAAGCAACATGGCCAAATAGGTGAGAAACAGCACCAAATCACCGGGAGTCAGCGTTCCAGCAATGACTTGTTTGCCGCCAAACCACAGCAGCAATCCGCTGGCGGTTGGAATAAGAAGCGCCCACGCCAATTCAATTCCACGGCTCCACCACCAGGTCAAAATTTCCTGGCGCGCCATGAGATGACTGCCGCGCAGAAAGCGCGACGACTCGCTTTGCTCACGCGCGAAGGCGCGAACCACGCGCATTCCACCAAAGGCTTCCGTGGCGTGCGAATCAACATCGGTGCGTTGCTGACGAATGTCGCGGTACAGCGGACGAATGCGGCCGATCCAAGTCCAATGACTTAGCCACACAACGGGCAGAATCATTGTTGCGCCAAGCAGCAATCGATAATCCGTGATCGCCAGAATGGTGAGAATTCCAAGTAGTTGCACAATGGCGCGGAACGGGTTGTACAACATGTTGAAGACAAGTTCCGCCACGCCGCCCGCGTCCTCACGCAGCAAGCTGGCCACGCCGCCGGATTTCATTTGCCACACGCGGTGAAGAGGTAAATGCACCGCGTGCTCAAATGTTTTGCGGCGAATATGCGCCTGCAATCGCTTTGTGATGCGCGTGGCTTGCCAGCGCCCCGCGATACTGAACGTGGTTCCAATTAAACTCACCACCAAAATGCTGGCGGCGATCCAACCCAGCAATGTTGTGCGATCGCTAGTGATGTTGGCGGGAAGAATTTGATCGACCCATTTCGGTAGCGGCGAGCCAATGAAGACATTGTCAATTGCAAGCTTGGTGGCCGCGGGCGGAATGAGCGTGAGTCCGGCGCCAAGCGCAACGGTACACAGCGTGAACAACATGGGCGCGCGGTGCGGACGCAATTCGCCAAGGAAAGATTTGAACAGTTGCCCGAATGTTCGGTTGCGCCGCAGGCTGCGCTCGGACCCATGCCATGAAATTGCCACGGGCTCCAACTTGGCTTTCTTCTTGCGTTCACGTAGCGAGGCGAGATATTCACGATACAAGCGGCGGCTGCCACGGCGTAGGGACATGAATTGATAGTAGCCCAAGTGCGCGCCGCATTCGTACACTGCGTTCATGAATATTTTCAGACTTCCGTTGCTTGTGTGCGCCGTGCTTGCGTATTGGTTTATGGCCGCCGTTGCGCCGCCACTTGCGCCATCTGCCACGCCTACTGCGCCGCAGGCCGACACAACGCAAACGGACACCGCGAAAAGTAAATCTGCTTCTCAGTCCGAGGCGAAGACATCAAAAAAGCCAAAGCGCGCCGCTGGTTTGTTGTATGGCATCGCCAAGGCGCCGCCGAAAGCCGCCGGAACAATTCGACTTGGCGCCTACAACATTGAAAATTTCTTTGATGGCGTTGACGATCCAAATTTGTCCGGCGAATACGACGACATTAAAATGCAAACCAGCGAGGATCGTTGCAAATCATTGGCGAAAGCCATTCATGATTTGGACGCCGATGTGCTTGGCCTTGAAGAAGTGGAAGGCGAGGACGCGCTTCGTTGGTTCCGCGACACCTATCTGAAGGACATGGGTTACGAATTTCTGGCCAGCAAGGAAGTGGGGTATTACCGCGGCGTGGAGCAATCTCTGCTCAGCCGCTTTCCAATCAAAGATGTTCAGATTTGGACCACGGAAGATTTGTCGCCCATGGAAAAATATATTCCAAAGGACACCGATCAACGCAAGAAGGAAGGTTGGGGCGATGATCCGAAGGTGAAGGAGCCGTTGAAATTTCAACGCAGTCCGTTGAAGGCCACCATTGAACTTCCAAGTGGTCAAGAGTTGACCATCTATGTGGTGCACCACAAGGCGGGCGGAAAAGTAACGGCGCATCACCGCGAGTTGGAATCACTGCGCATCAATGAAATGGTGAAGGCGGATTTGACCAAGAACGCCGACGCATTGGTTGCCGTTGTTGGCGACTTCAATGCCACTCCCAGCGAGAAGGCGTCCAAGTTGTATCGCGACAAGAATTTTGCTGGACTTGTCAGCGCCTACGAATTTCGCCCTGAAGCAGACCAAGCCAAGGAAAAGAAATCCTCCGCGCCAGATGCGACGGATTCAAGCGCGGAGACCGATGGATCCGCTGACGCCAATGCGGATGAACCCGTTGCAAAGTCAGACACAACTGCAAAAGCCGACGCCAAAAGCAAAGCCGCTGAAAAACTGGCGGCAAAAAATCTTTATCTCACGCATATCACCAATCGTTCCATTGACTACATCTTGCTTTCTCCAGCGCTTGTCAAGATTGCGGTTCCCAAGTCGTTCTTTGTTTTTGGAACGTTGATGCCTGGATCCGATTACGACTATAAAAAAGATCAGCCGCCCGCGGGCTATGCCAGCGATCATTGCCCCATTGCGCTTGATCTGAAAATTGCGGCGACCAATCCCACGAAGCCAAAGACAGATGCGGCCGCGCCACCTGCCGCCAAGGAAGTTGCGAAATAATTTTCATTTCACACGCGGTTATTTACCGCGGTGCGTTGAACGCAGCACCATTCATTTGTGAGACAGCCTTTCTGTGAAATGAAAATCCGCTGAACGCAAGGCGCCACGTAGAACATCACTTCATTTTTGCATGAAGTGAATCGCCGCGCAACTCAAGCAAGCGAATGGCTTCGGTCACATCTTTGTCGCCGCGGCCAGAAACATTGATCACCACAATCTCAGCGGCGGGGCGGGTCCGCGCGTATTCAAGCGCGGAGTGCACCGCGTGCGCGGTTTCAAGCGCTGGAATAATGCCTTCTTCCTGCGACAAAATACGAAACGCGTCAAGCGCTTGATCATCCGTGGCGCTCACATACTGAACACGACCCGAATCTTTCCACCAACTGTGCTCTGGACCAACGCCTGGATAATCCAAACCTGCGCTGCATGAATGCACATCGGCGGTTTGACCGGCGGCGTCTTGCAACACATACGAAAGCGATCCATGCAACACGCCTGGAGTTCCATGCGCCAACGGCGCAGCGTGATCGCCGTATTTAGCGCTGCGGCCGCCAGCTTCAACGCCAATCAATTTCACGGATGCGTCTTGCACAAATGGATAAAAGATTCCAGCTGCGTTGCTGCCACCTCCCACGCACGCGATCACCGCGTCAGGGAGTTGCCCCGTGGCCGACAAACATTGCGCGCGGCACTCGCTGCCCATCACACTTTGAAAGTCGCGCACGATCATTGGAAATGGATGCGGTCCAACAACGCTGCCAATGATGTAGTGCGTGTCGCCAACGCTGCCCATCCAATCGCGCATGGCCTCGTTGGTGGCGTCCTTCAATGTGCGGCTTCCAGTTTCCACCGAATGCACTTTGGCGCCAAGCAGGCGCATGCGAAATACATTCAACGCTTGGCGGCGAATATCTTCCGCGCCCATGTAGACCTCGCAATGCAAACCAAGGCGCGCGCACGCCGTTGCCGTGGCCACGCCGTGTTGACCCGCGCCAGTTTCCGCGATGATGCGCGTGCGACCCATGCGCAACGCCAATAGCGCCTGACCCATGGTGTTATTTATTTTGTGCGCGCCGGTGTGCGCCAAGTCCTCACGCTTCAGCCACAATTGCGCGCCGCGCGCGCGCTTGGTGAGTTGCGGCGCCAACGCGAATGGCGTTTCACGGCCAACAAAGTCGCGCAATAATTCATTCAACTGCGCGGTGAATGTTGGGTCGGCGCGCGCCTGCGCGTACGCAAGTTCAAGCTGCTCAAGCGCCGGCACCAAAGTTTCCGGCACATAGCGACCGCCGTAGGGACCAAAGCGACCGAGCGAGTTTGGAACTGTTGAAAGCGCGGTTGACATGCATTGATCCTAGCGTGCTGAAATTGAGCGGGATTTAAAATACATCTTCCTCAATTCGGCGCGGGTGAATTGAGTTTCAGAGAAGACACGATTAAAAAAATATGAATGGAAGAATAAAGTGCTTCCACAAGGCTTGTATTTGAAATCACAAATCCACTTCAAGACATTGCGCGACATGTCAGGACGCGGGTTGTTCTTCAACGGTCCGTGCAAGAACTTTGGGACCGCGGAATTTTTTAGTGAGCGCCGCGACGGGTCCATACACCGTGTAGGTGGTGAAGCAAATCGCCAACGCAACCTGCAACCACCAGACGGCCATGATGATTGGAATGACAATTTGCACAAGCACTGGAAAAGGTTTGCGCCCACGCAGTCCGCGGTTGATGACGTGCGGATAGCGAATGGTGCTGACCATGGCCAGCGCGCACAACAGTGTGATGGCTGGAATAAGCAAACTGGAAGTGGCCTCTATGCGCGGGGGCAAGACGCCGCCGTAACGCTTCACCAGCAAGTGTTGGTGCAGCAAAATTAAACTGGCCACACAGCCTGCTGACCCAGGCGAGGGCAGGCCGCGAAACCACATGTGCGCCGTCACATCATCATTGACTGTTTCGGAATTGAAGCGCGCCAGACGCAGCGCGGTGCAGCAGATGTACACCGCCGCAATGGTCCAAGTTGCTTTGGCGTAGAAATTGTCGGCGTCGGGGCCCAGGATATTTGTGCCATGCTCCGCGCCGTAATAATGGCTGACAAGGCGCAACATCATGAAGGCGGGGGCCACGCCAAAAGTCACCATGTCGCACAGCGAATCAAGTTGCGCGCCCAAGTCGCTGGTACTGCGAGTGAGTCTTGCCACGCCGCCATCAAGCGCGTCAAAAAACATGCCGAAGAAAATGAGCGTGCCCGCGACCGTCAACGTGCTCCATTCAAAAATTTCACTGGCTTCAACTGGCTTGGCTGCGTAATGAATGGCCGCGAAACCGCACAGCAAATTTCCCAATGTCAGCAGTGTTGGAAGCACCTTGATTCCGCGGGCCACGCGCGTGTCGCGCAATCGTCGACGCGGTCGTTTTGGTTTTGTGCGTGGAAGTGTTTCAGGCATGGAATTGTCTTTCACTCAAGGATTCACAGCGGGCGTCGCATTGGCTGATGGTGTTTCAATCTGAGATTTGGAGGGAAGAATTGAACTGGATATATGAGGCACGAATGCCAAAAGAGTAACGCCTTTCACCAGAGTTTCCTTGCCTTGGAGATCGGATGATTCCCCCAGTAAAAATTGGCCCGCCGTGGGTGGCAAGGGAGATTCGGAGCCGGGTCCGCGGCCACTTTTAAATGGGCCTTGATTTGCGCTCAGCACAATCAGCACTTCGTTTGGTTGCAAGCACGTTTCAATTCCAGTGTTGTCAATTGGCGTGCCAAGCGGTCGATCAGCGCGCGCCAGTGAGGCTTCTTCTAACGCGTCAATCACAAGAATGGATGTCGCGATTTCAATTTGAAAGCATGCGCCAGATTCCGTGGGCGTGGTCCAACCACGGGCCGCGATTTGCAAAACTTGATTTGCGCTTGTTCGACCGTGGCCGTTTGCGGAAAACGCTTGCCCCATTGGAATAGTTCGCTTGAACACTTCGCGCCAACTTGGCAATGTTCCATATGAGGTGCGAATATCCATCGAGCCCGTTCCAATCTTTTCACGCAACAAAGCCATGTCGGATTGATCAACAATGGAAGCAAGGAATCCCTCCTTCGATAATAATTCCGTGGCCAGCATGCTCATGACTGGACGCTTTTGAAATCCAACCACAATGCCTTCCAACTTGGAATTGTCCTGTGTGGTGGTCCATCGAATGACTTCCAATCCGTCCAGTTCTTGCCGCGGCGAAGTGTTCATGGAACGTTGATCATTGCCCGCGCAATGTTGCAACAGAAGCGCCACGCCAAGAAGCGACGCCATGTGTATAGCGCGGCGCACGAGTTGCGTCATGTTGAAATGGAACTGGCTTCAGGGAAATGATTGATGCGATCAATCATGCGCCGCAGCAAACCAAACGCGCGTTTGGAATAATGAAACTGCAGACGCGGCAAATCGTGGTGCTCATTTTCAGCTTCCAACGCGCCTGTTTGCGTAATGTGGCCACTCTTAATCAACGGTCGGAACTCCGTGTCCAACTGCGCAACTTGCTCCGGCAGAAGTTGGCGCTTGAGGCGAATCACAAGATGATCACCCACATAGCGACTGCTGTGGTAGCGATGATAAAATCGAAGGATGCGCGCGACCGCGTCATCCGGACTGGAGGCGAATTCATACAGCCCAGGATCCTCGGCGCTGATCCAGCCTTGCGCCAAAAGATTTTCAACAACTCCATATTCCCATTGGCGCCAATATCCACGTGGCTTTCCATTGGTATCCGCGCCTTCAACAAGCACAATTGGAACAATGGGGCTCTTGCCAGTTTGAATAAGCGTTAAGACCTCAAAAATTTCATCCATGGTTCCAAAGCCGCCTGGAAAAACCGCGACGGCGTCCGAGTGGCTGACAAACATAAGTTTGCGCGTGAAAAAGTATTTGAATGAAATCAGTTTGTCGTCACCGGCGATGATGTCGTTGGCGTTGGTCTCGAACGGAAGTCGAATGGACAAACCAAAACTGGATTCACGGCTTGGACCCTCGTGGCCAGCTTTCATAATTCCGTCGCCGGCGCCAGTGATGGCCATCCAATGTTCCGCCGCCATGGATTGTCCAAAGGAGCGCGCGGCGATGTAGTCGGGGTGGTCTTCAGGCGTGCGCGCGCTGCCGAAAATGCTCACTTTTTGCACGCCGCGGAAACGGTTGAACACGCGGTAGGAGCGGCGGATTTCCTTCACCGCATTCTCAATCAATTTAATTTGTGAGACGTCGCAACCGTCCGACAATAATTTAAGGCCGGTGGCAAGAAGTTCCTCCACATGGCGGCGCCTTCGCGCGTCAACTTCGCCCGCATGGTCGGCGTGGGTGGCGGAGGCTTCCGTCACAAGCGCGGAAAGTCGGGTGCGTATGCCTGTGTCAAGTTCGGGTATTTCACTCATTGTGTCGGGTTCGGCTTTGTGGATGTGGAAGGAGTGGATGAAAGATCCCGAGATGGATCTTGTCCTAAACCTGGAAGTGGATTTGCAACAATATGAGGATCGGAGATCGAACCATTCACATCGACCGCCAAGAGAAGGTCAGTGGCTGCGCCGAACACATCGCTTGCAATTGGAATAATTCCGCGGTTCTTAAATCTCATGCTGATCGTCCAAGAATCAAGATCAAGTGATCCGGATCCCAAGAGTTGGAGTGTAGGGCAAGTGAGATTAAATTTCTCGAAGCGAACCTTGTTCTCTCGCAGATAAAAATCAACTTCGACATCGTTCAACGTTTGTGAAAGGGGCGGCATGAATTGCGTCACTTGCAGTAAGCGCAACGCCAAGGGCAAGTCACCTAATTTTGCGTTAGACCCTTTGAGTTTTCCACGACCCTCGCGCTCGCGATCGCCAGAAATTTCACCACCAAGAGCGAGCATGGCATTGAAATTGCCATCCTCAGTGTTGGCCGCGGTGCTTGGAACCCCGCCCGCAATGGCTTGTGAAAGATCGCTTCCAGCCACGCCAATATTCACTTTCCATGGGCGCGTTCCTTCGCCTTGCACAAGCGCGTCAAGCCAAACGCGGCCGCCGTACAAAGCGCCTTCCAACTTTGGAATGGTGAAATTTCCATTCGCGGAATTTGTGATAAGCGCGCCTTGGATGTGTGTGACGGCGCGATTTTGAATGAACAAATTTCCATCATCAATGTCCAAACGCATGCCGTTGATGGGACCGCCAATGTCACTACCAAGTTTTATTTGGGCGTTGATGCCGACAAGTTGTGGCCCGCAATTCAGTTGCGCGTCGGTCATAGATATATCCGCGAAGAAGCTGGCGCCATCATATTGAGGTGGCATTGTGAATTTGCCGTTGGTGATATCAAACGCGCCTTCGCTTTGAAATTGCGACTTTTCAAGGCGATCTTGCAAAGTCGTTGGCAACACCTTGAAGAACACTGGATCGGCGAATTGGAAATGGGCATCAAGTGCGATCGCATCGGTGGCGTTCTTGTTGGTTGCTCCAAATGGCACGGAACCATTGGCGGTCATGATTCCAATGTTCGCGTTCATGTCATTGAATTCAAGACGCATGTCGTGGACTTGGATTGAATCATCGATCAACTCAAAGTAGCCGCAAGGAATTTCAATGGTGGCGAACCCGGGATCAAGATTGAAGATGACATTGCTTGGGTCAACCATGACGCGTCGGCGCGCGGGTTGGCCATGGTTCTCCATGAAATGAACATCGGCGTTGATGGTGCCCGTGGGATTGCAATCGCCCCATGTCAGCATGGAATCTTCGCGTTTATCAGCGGGCAAAAAGCCAAAGATCCAGCGATCAATGGGAACATTTTTTGCCGTGGCTTGAAACCATCGTAGCTTTGAATCAAGCGTGGCAAAGCCCTGCGCAGTCACCTCGCCGCCGCCAATAAATCCATTCAGTGAATCAAGTGAAGTGGCGGTATCGGTGACGTTCACTTGCGCCGTCACATTCTTGAGATCAAAACCATTGGGCAGAATTTGATCGGCGTCGGCGGGAGCGGCCGCGGGGTTCTGGCGCGGGGTGATTGACCCTTTGGTCAATCCAAGATTGAAATTCCATGTGGTGCTTTCATCGGCAAGCGCGCCAATTTTGCCTTGGCCATTTAATTGGCCTTGAAGATTGATTTGCTGCAGCATGCGTGCGGCGGGTGACAGATTTTTTCCAGGCCACCCAATGATCGCCGGCGAATTTTTAGATGTCTCAAATGGAATCGCCGCCAGCAGAAGGGGATTCACGCTGTCATTTTCAAATGTGATCGTTAAATCTGGAAAAACTTTTCTATCCTCGCCGTCGCGTGGAATATTGACGATGCCCCCAATGCTGACGGCGGCATTTGATTGAGTTGTCAGTTTCCATTTCTCCTCTGGAAGCCGTATGACGGTGTCCTCCAGAATAATTTTTCCAGAATTCACGTGCACTGGATAGGGAAAGCGCGAGCAAATCACATTGGCGTCGCGCAAGGTGACCGCGCCAGTTGTTTTGACATTGGCTCCGCCCTTGACCGCGCGTTCCACGCGCAAATCAACGTTGCAACGGCCTTTAAATTGAAATTCATTGGGCTTCAACAGTCCGGCGGCAATCAGACTTTCTTGCGCGGCGTGGTCGTACAAAAGCTCGAACACTTTCTTGGGTCCAAACAAAAACGATTTCTTCAACGCCTCGTCAATGGGCAAATCAGCCGCGGTAATGTGCAGATCAACACCGGCGTCGTCGCCTGGTTGAGTGACCGTTCCAGTGATGTCCACGATCGCGCCGCCACTGCCTTTGCCTTGCAGGGAAACAATCGTGACGGTGTCGTTGTTCAAATCAATCTTCGCGTTGACATCGCTCAGCAAATACGGAAAGAGAAAATATCCGCCGGATGCTTCTCGGATATTCAGCGTTCCCTTGTTGGTCAGGGCTTGTGGTGTCGTGATGCCAGCGGAGTCCTTCTTGGCGATGGCGCGCGAAATGGTGATATCCAAATCAACGTCCCACGTCTTTGCCAGCAAGTTGCCAAGGACTTGCACGGCGGGCTTGGGCAATTCAACCCCGTCATAGTCCATTTCATTTTTCTTGGTCAACGCAAAATTATGAATTTTCACGGTGGCTTCAACGCCACTTCGGTCAAAAACATCTTTGAACCATTCTTGCGCGTCGTCCATTGAAGTTGGCTGATCATCGGAAGGCAATCGAATTTCAAGGCCCAGCTGAATTGGCACCGCAAGGCTGCGCGCCTTGGTGCTGTCAAGTTTGCCAATGAAGTTTTCAAACTTCAGCATATTTTGTTGAAAACGAACGGTGCCACTGTCGACTTGCATGCGCGGAAAACCGGTTTGAAGACGCGGCGGGTCCTTCACATCGCTGGCGGTTTTAATATTTTCCGGAAGCGGCGGAAGTTTTTTGGGCTCATAGCGAACCCATTCTGTTTCGTAGCCAGGAAGTGGAATAGTGGCCTGCACATTGCTCAACGTCAGAGTGGCCTCATCAAGCAGGCGATCAGGTCGCCCGCTGACCTTGATCAAATCAATGGACCCAGTCAAGTTGATATTTTTCCATGCGGTTTCCAGCGAGTAGGGAAACATGGGCAGCAGTGATTCAACAAAAGAAAGTCCAGTGATGGTCATGCTGTAGGCGAATGTGTTTTGATTGACATTGCCATCAAGTGAAAGCGCGCTTTTTTTCTCGGCCGGCGTTGGGTTTGCATTTGGAATTTCATGCAGCGCAAATTTGAAATCGGAGGGCGAATGTGCGTCGGGTTTCAAGGATCCATTAAACGAATGTTGGCCTTCCAACCTGATGTTGTTTTTTGCGTCCACCGTAAGCGAGACAATTTGAAGGTTGTCCAAACTTGCTTGGCGGACTTCAATGGGAGAGCTGCCCGAGCCCATGCGTGGTTGAAGCGCCATGAGATTAAAGATGCCATGGGCATTGGCGCGTTCGGCGATATTGACCACCGCCGAATCAACATGGATGTCGTGCACCAGAACTTTTCCAAGCAGCAAATGCAGCGGGTTGAACTTCACGTCGATTCCATTCACGCGAATCAGTTCCTTGGTTTTGCCCGGCCACGTGGGCGCAAGAACAGCCATGGATTCCACGGTGAGATTGCCCCAGCCGTTCCAATGTGCGTTTGTCACCATGGTCTCGGCGCCGCTTTCCTTGGTGACCACCGCGGCGATGACCCAATTCAAGGATGGCGTGAAACGCAGCAGGCACCAAATTGAAATCGCCAACGCCAAGGCGGTGATTGAAATTTTTCGCCGCCTCTGCCAAATCATTTGGACATGCGTCAGAATTCTGTTGGTCAGCCTGTTGCGGTGGAACACTTTTTCATTCTACGAGATTCGCCAATTCAACTGCGGCTCGTATCCTGTTGCGATCATGCTTGAAGCCACGCCAGGACAGTTTGAACTCTCAGCGATTTTTCGCATGTCACTGGTGGTTGTTGGTTGCGGTGTCTTGGCTGCTTTGGCGCTTCTCTTTGTGAAATCCGCGCTGCGCAGGCGCGTGAATGAAATGAAAGTTGGCGCGCGTCGCGCCACAAAAGTTGTGGATGCATGGAGTGAATCCGCCAAGAGAATTGATGGTGGTTCATGAGGCCGCTGGCAATGGTCATCGGGGCGTCGCAGCGAGTTGGGCGCGCTGTGGCTTTGGAATTGGCGCGCGCCGGATTTGATTTGCTGGCGACTTTTCATACCGACCAGGTGGGCGCGAATGAAACATGTTCCATGGCCGTTGCCCTTGGCGCCAAAGTCACGCTGTTGAAATTGGATCTCGCTGATACGGACGCGACCTTGCAGACGGTGCGTTCGCTTGCGCTGGACTCGCTTGACGCGTTGATTGTGTCGGCGGGCATGTGGGAAAAAGATTTTGTCGATGGTCAACAGAGCGCGCAAGCGGCGAAATTGATGCGCGTCAACGCCACTACTCCAATTGAGTTGGCGCGAATGTTGTCGCCCGCGCTGCGCCGATCAACGCTGTCGGGTGGCGCGTCTGTGATGGCGTTCGGCGACATCCATGTGAACTTTCGTCCAATGAAAGAGTTCACGCATTACTTGGCTAGCAAATCTGAGCTGCAAAAAAGTTTTCGCAATTTGGCTCTTGAACTGGCGCCGCATATCCGTGTGAATGTGATCGTTGCCGGGGTGATCGCCTGGCCGCAGAGCATGGGCACCGAGGAACTCGCGGCGTATGTGGCGCGCGTTCCGCTTGGCAGAGTTGGAACACCCAATGACACCGCGGCGCTGGTTCGCTTTGTGACCATGGAGGCGCCCTTCATGACGGGCAGCGCCATCACGCTTGATGGCGGACGCTCGCTTGGTGACGATGTTGGTTGAAATTATTTCGCGCTCGCAAAGCAAAAAATGACGCGCGGCATTCACGATACATAACCTCGCGTTGTCACTTGTGTGGGTCGCATCACTGGGAATGCGGCGAAATATTTTTTATGGATGCTGCGGCTGACGCGCCAAGATTTCGCCTTGCACCAAATCAAAGTACGCCTGTGGCGCGTTGGCTTGCCGCGCTTTTTCCAACAAAATCAAAGCGGTTTCTTGCTGGCCAGCGCGCGACCAACTGCGCGCGGCTTCCAACAAAGGCTGCGGCCGCATCATGGTTGTGGCGGCAAGTCGCTCCCACACTTCAGCGCTTTGCGCGTGCTTGCCGGCATCGCTGAGGCATTGCGCGCACAGTTCGAAGGCGGCCTGATTCGCGCTGCCAATGGAAATGCCGCCAAGCAGTATGTCGGCGGCTTCGTTTGGTTTACCAACGGCGCGCAAAATAGTCGCGGCGCGAAAACGAATTGCGGCATCTTGCGGCGCCAACGTGCGCGCGCGTTGCATGTGCTCAAGCGTTCGTGGCACATCGCCCACTTGTGAAAGCGCCTCGGCCCAACCCATTTCAATGTCGGGCGAGTCGGGATTCAGTTTCAGCGCTCTTTCAAAAAGTTCAATTGAATAATTGGGTTGCGCCGACGCGTTCCACATCATGGCTTCCAAATAAAGATGTTGCGGATTTCCTGGCTCCAGTTTGCCGGCTTTCTGATGAAAGCGGATTGCGTTCTCAATGGATCCCGCGGAAAATGCGGCAATACCCGCGGCGGATTGAAGCCCGGGACTAGTGGGTCGCTCCTTTGCGGCCTTGGCGTATGCGGCTGCTGTTTCAACTCTGAGTTCAGCGGTTGGATTCGCGTTGCACTGGCTCAACAACGCGCGCGCCAACGCTTCGCTGGCAATTGGATCGCTTGGCGCCTTGGCCGTAAGTTCTCGCGCCACTCGCAACGCGTTTTCAAATTGGCCCGCGTCAATCAAGCGGTCCATCGCCTGAACGCTTGCTTGCACTTGCGCCGCTGAAAGCGCGGGCGATGACTTGTGATTTCCGCACGACGCGACAAAATAAATTGCCGACAAGAGCAGGCATCCAAGAGCAGGTGGTCGGTAGTATTGTTTGGACATGTCGCAGACTCACAAGCCAGAACAAACGCAAGAAGCACACGCAGTGATCGCCAACGCTGGCGTTGAAGTTGATGCCAGTGGCTTGCCGAAATCCTACCGACCAAGCGACCATGAAAGCGAGATCGCCAAACGTTGGCGCGACGCGGGTTGTTTCAAGGCCAATCCCCAATCCAAAGCCCAGCCCTTCACCATGTTTATTCCGCCGCCCAATGTCACGGCGGCGTTGCACTTGGGGCACGCTCTCAACAACACGTTGCAAGACACATTGGCCCGCCACGCGCGCATGCGTGGGTGCGATGTTTTGTGGATGCCAGGCACTGATCACGCGGGCATCGCCACGCAAACTGTGGTTGAGAGGCGCTTGGCGTTGCAAGGCAAGAAGCGCACTGATTTTTCGCGCGATGAATTTGTGGCGCAAGTGCAAGCGTGGAAAGATGAATATGAGCGCGTCATTCTTGAGCAACTTGTCGCCATGGGTTGCTC
>Ga0209086_10002367_pt1 | contig 14734 bp, 14 predicted proteins | sample M_130207_XF_Meta_FD_187312 | JGI IMG/M metagenome (GOLD analysis project Ga0209086, IMG submission 187312) | Freshwater microbial communities from Lake Montjoie, Canada to study carbon cycling - M_130207_XF_MetaG (SPAdes) (version 2) | ecosystem: Environmental > Aquatic > Freshwater > Lake... | reverse complement strand
TACGATGCTTCCAAGCTCGATTGAGGTTGATAGCGTTGTTCAAGGTGAGAACGGTGTTTTTGCAAATGCACGGCCAGGAACTGTGATCATGGATATGAGCACGATTGATCCACTGGCAACCGACCGATTCAGTTTATTGGCAAAAAACCATGGGCTAAGTTGGGTTGATGCGCCCGTTGGTCGCTTGGCAGAGCATGCCGATCGTGGCGAATCTTTGTTCATGGCGGGAGCTAGTGATGAGGATTTTTCTCGTGTTCGCCCACTTATGGAGGCAATGGGCAATTCTATTTATCACTGTGGGGACGTCGGTACCGGTGGTCGAACAAAACTGGTAAATAACTACATTGCAATTACCTTATGTCAGGTTAACGGTGAGGCGCTCGCACTGTCACAACGTTTTGGCTTGAATTTAACAAATACCTTGGCGGTATTACTGGGTACATCAGCAAATAATGGTCAATTGCGGATGAATTTTCCCAATAAAGTTCTGGCAGGCGATTCATCACCTGGATTTACTATCGATCTAGCGCATAAAGATTTATCGTTGGTGCTGAATGCTGCTAACGCTTGCAAAGTTCCCATGCCTGTTGGCGCGGCCACATTAAATTCCTTTAGTTTGGCAAGAGCAAGTGATAATGGAATGTTAGATTTTTCTTGTATTGCTGATGTGATGTGCGAAATGGCTCAAATCCAAAAACCGCGTGTTCCTTCTGGATGGAAGCCAACATAAATATTAACTGGCTGTGTATTCATCGTCCGACGTCAGCGGGTGTGATGCAAATAGAGGTACTTGATTGAAGATTGGTTTTGCTTTATCTTTCCCAGGGTCTATTATCGGAGGGAAAGGAGCCAAGCCATGAACCCTACCGCGCTGATATCCCCCTTCACACAAGCCTTGCTGTGCAAACATTGGCGCATGGCCCTTGGCGCCTTGGCTTTAATCATGGCCGCTGTAACGCAGGCCCAGAGCTTTCCCAATCAGCCTATCACGCTGTTGATTCCTTACCCACCGGGCGGCAGCGCTGACATGCTGGCCAGACCCATGTTGGCCATGTTGCAAAAGGAATTGGGACAGCCCGTTGTGCTGGATTACAAAGCCGGTGCAGGCGGCACCATTGCCACGGGCATGCTGGCACGGGCCAAACCCGATGGTTACACCATTTTGATGGTGCTGGCCGCACACGCTATCAACTCCAGCCTGTACACCAAACTACCATACGATGCCCGCAAAGACTTTGCCCCAGTGTCCATGTTGGCCACCTTGCCTCTGCTTTTGGCGGGGCCGTTGTCGACGCCATTTAATACCGTGCCTGAACTCATCTCGTATGGACGGGCCAACCCGGACAAACTCACATTTGCGTCAGCGGGTAATGGCAACACCAGCCACTTGGCCGGTGAAATGTTCAAGGCCGCCACAGGCGTCAAAATGCTACACATCCCTTACAAGGGCAGCAGCCCCGCGGTGGTGGCCATGCTTGGTGGTGAGGTATCGATGATGTTTGACAGTATCTCGACCTCCTTGGTACAGGTCAAAGCCGGTAAGCTCAAAGCGATTGCGGTGACCGGCGATAAACGCTCTCCGCTTCTGCCCGATGTGCCTACCGTCAAAGAATCCGGAGTGCCTTCGTTTGTAGTCAATGGTTGGTACGGCATCCTGGCCCCAGCGGGCACGCCGCCTGATGTCGTAGCCAAACTCAATCAAGCCCTGAACAAAACCGTGCGCGACGGCAAAGTGGCAGCACAGTTGACGGAATATGGCTACGACGTGGTCGGCACCAGCCCCGAAGCCTTTGGCCGCCATATTGACGCAGAACTCTTGCGCTGGAAAGACGCCGTGCAAGCTTCGGGGGCCAAGCTGGAGTGAGTCTACATTTCTCAATTCGAGTTTAAATATGTTTAACTTAACAACCAATCGCAGACAATATTTCAAATTTTTGAGTACACCTCTTTTCGCATTGGGATGGTCTACTGCACAAATTGCGCACGCTACCGGCAAACTTCAATCTTGGAGATTGGCCACCTCTGTTCGAACTGGTATTCATGACCTAGCACCCGCACCCGATGGTGGTGTTTGGTTCACAGCACAAGCCAGTGGACACTTGGGATGGTTTGACCCCAAATCGGGTCGAACTGATTTGATTTCACTCGGTACAGGTTCATCACCTCATGGTGTTATACAAGGACCCGATAAAGCTGCATGGATTACCGATGGCGGTCAAAATGCAATAGTGCGTGTAAGTTGGCCTGATCGAAAAGTACAACTTTTTCCACTACCTAAAGGAACTCCATATGCCAATTTAAATACTTGTGCGTTTGATGGTGGAGGCGACTTGTGGTTTACAGGTCAATCTGGCTTTGTTGGAAAAGTTAATGTAAAAACAGGCGAGGTCAGCGTTAAAGCTTCCCCTAAAGGACGCGGGCCGTATGGAATTTGCAGTACATCAACTGGAGATATTTGGTGGTGCTCTTTGGCAGGTTCATTTATTGCAAAAGTTGATCGCGCAACTGGGGATTCCATTATTGTTGAACCTCCAACGCCACAACAAGGTGCACGACGGGTATGGAGTGATAGCAAGGGTAATATTTGGGTGAGCGAGTGGAACAGTGGGAATTTATCGATGCACGACCCGTCGAAAAATTTTTGGAAAACATGGAGGGTACCTGGTAATAATCCGCGTACCTATGCAGTATTTGTTGACGACAAAGATATTGTTTGGGTTGCTGAATGGACAAATAATTCAATATTTAGTTTTGATCCTCAACAAGAAAAATTTGAACGCTATGCCATGTTGCGCGAACCTACTAATATTCGTCAAATTTTAGGTCGCCATGGTGAAGTATGGTTACCAGAAAGCGCAACTGAACACATTACCGTGATTCGAACAATCTAATATTTAATCAACAGAAAACTGTTTTTATTGAAAAGCTATGTTTTATGCGTTTTGTGTCGGTATTTTTATCGATTGACTTTAACTGTTGGTCTAGCCATGATGTGCTAAGAAACTTAGGCTTTTATTTGTCAAGCTTGATGCTGGTCTCTTGAACAATGTTGTTCCAGCGACTTTGAATCTTTTTTTGCCATATCTGTATTTCTTCAAGGTTCATGTCGAAATAAACACCGCCAGCAGTTTTAACTTTGTCCATCACATCAGGGTGATTGGCAGCTTTCAAAATGGCTGTATTGAGCTTTCGTTGCGTTGCAACAGGTGTTCCGGCGGGCACAGCGTAGACCGTGTAGCTTTGCAACTCCAGATCTTTCAAGCCTTGCTCCTCCATGGTGGGCACATTGGGCAGAAGTGGCAATCGCGTGGCGCCAAATACACCCAAGGGAATGAGTTTGCCGGTTGCAATGAAGGGGGCGGCTTCACTGTAAAAAGCCGAAACCAATTGAACTTGTCCTGATGCGGCATCGGTCATGGCGGGCACGTTTGACTTGTAGGGTACATATAGTATTTTGTTGCCAGTGCGCACTGCAAAAGCAGCGCATACAAAGTGTCCGACGGTGGCTGCTCCACTTCCACCACAATCGATCAAAAAACCTTACTTAAAACACAATAATGGCATAACGCACGGGTTAGATCTTCATTGTCTGAGTCATGCGGTTTTGTTAAATAGCTTAAACTCAATTAATCTAATTTCATTGTTGAGGAACTTATATGCTCCAAATTAATCGAATTCGTTTTATATTTTTTGTCTCTTTGATTTATTTGTTTTGTGCACCTAGTAATTTGTGGGCCCAAGCATTCCCAAGCAAACCTATAACTATCATCGTTCCATACCCGCCTGGCGGTTTGATTGATATGGTTGCCCGAGTAATTCAACAACGATTTGCCTTGGAGTTAGGTCAACCAGTGGTAATTGAGAACAAATCAGGTGCGGGTGGTAACGTGGGCGCAGAAGCCGTGGTTAGATCCACGGGCGATGGTTACACATTGTTGCTTGCTAATCCTTCTCTTGGAATAAGTCCACATATTTATCCCAAACTGTCCTATAAGCCGCTACAAGACTTTGCATTTGTTGGTATGTTCGGCACAGTTCCAAATGTTTTGCTTGTAAACCCATTGTTGCCTGCTAAAAATGTTACTGAGTTAATAGCTTTAGCGAAGAAAAATCCAGGAAAACTCAACTACGCTTCAAACGGATTTGGAACATCACCTCAAATGTCAATGGAATTATTTAAGGCGATGACTGATACATTTATTGTTCATATCCCATTTCGCGGGAGTGCTCCTGCACTGACGTCAATTCTTGCAAATGAAACGCAAATTATGTTTGATAACATTCCGCCTCAGTTGCCCCATATTAAGGCTGGAACCGTTAAGGCTTTTGCCGTGACGAGTCTTCAACGTTCACCGACACTGCCTGGTGTCCCCACGCTTGATGAATTAGGCCTCAAAGGTTATCAAGTTACTTCTTGGTTCGGTCTGGTAGCGCCTTCTTCCACGCCGAGAGAGGTAGTTGCTCGTTTGAACCAAGCATTGAACGCAACGACGCGTGACCCTAAGGTAAATGAAGTTTTAGTTAGCCGTGGCGCGACCGTTATTCAAGGAAGTTCGGAAGAATTTGCCAACTTTGTTAAAGCAGAAATTGATAAATGGGGACCTGTTGTTAAGCGTATCGGTGTCGTAGCTGACTGAGAGTAGCAAACTCAATCTGACTGACCCCAATACAAAAAAATAAAATAATTTAATCAATTTTTGCCCCAGATTCTTTTACTATTTTGGACCAACGAATTAAATCGCTTCGAACAATTTGAGCCAACTGTTCGCTAGTTCCTTTAAACGGTTCGCACCCTAAAGTTGCCAATTTATCCTGGACGTCTTTTGAATCCAATACACGGGTAATATCATTTTGAATTTGAAGAATAATGTTTTTTGGAGTGCCTGCAGGAGCAAAAATACCGTACCAAGGTGTTGCGCCAAAGCCAGATACAGTTTCACCAATTGTTGGAGAGTCTGGTAGTGCAGCTAATCTTTTTTCATTTACTACTCCCAAAACTTTCAATTTACCTGCTCGGATGAAGGCGATAGAAGAGGGGGTACTTTGAACAGAAAGTGGTACTTGTCCACTCACCACATCGATGGCAGCAGCTGCTGCTCCTTTGTATGGGATGTGTTGTAAATTTATATCAGTCGCTTTTTGCAACATCTCACCAATCAAATGATTTAAAGTTCCGTTTCCAGCTGAAGCGATTGCAAAAGCACCTGGTTTTGCTTTCGCCTGAGAAATAAGCTCGGCAATAGTATTCGCTGGAAAACTAGGATTAGCGACCAAGACATAACCTGCTTTAGCCAAGGGCGCCACTGGATCGAAATCTGCTACTGAATCGAAACCTGTTTTGGTATAGAGAGCCGGATTGATTACCTGTGCACTGTCTGCGGTTACGAGCAAACTGTATCCGTCATTTTTCGCTTTGGCCATGTAAGCTGTGCCTACATTCCCGCCAGCGCCAGGTCGATTCTCAACAATAACGGATTGCCCCCAAAGCTCCGAAAGTTTTTGTGCTATCACTCGGGCTATCGCATCATTTGCGCCACCTGCAGCCTGCGGTATCACAAATGTAACTTGTCGAGAAGGGAACTTTTCTTGTGCCCAGGAAAAAGCAAGAATTGAAGTTAATAAAAAACCAGCAAAAGACTTCATAGCAATAAAAAAAAACTTTTTCATGATTGGCTCTTTCATAATTCAAATTCCTAACAAAGATGCCGAAGTTTAAATTTCAATTTAAACCCCATTCAAGGTAAATGCCTCGTGCACCGCTGATTGCACGCCGCCTCCCAAAACGGCCCCACCCCCTGCAACATAAATCCAATCACCGATGGTGACGGCGGCAACAGCATGACGCGGTATAGGCATGGCGGCGTGAGATTGCCAAGTGTTGGTAGCCGGGTCGTAACTTTCCATTTGCCCAAACACGGTTTGTTGTCCTGGTCTGTTGATGATGCCGCCTTCACCGCCCATGGCATAAAAGCGATCACGGTAAACAACCAAGCCATGGCCTGAACGCGCCGTGGGCAAGGGAGCTAGCAGTTCCCAAGTGTCTCTTTCTGGCAGATACACCTGGTGCAAATCGGTGTTGTATTCAAATGTGTTGAACCGTCCGCCAATGATGTGAATTCGCCCTTTGTAGGCCACACATCCCACGTGGTCGCGAGCGCCAGGCAGGGCTTTTTTGCGAGCCCATTGATCTGTCTGGGGATCGTAAACTTCATGCCAACCCACGCTGGCTCTTTCATCTGTAGGTGATGAAGCACCTCCTATTAAATGCAGTTTGCCATTCAATGCAACGGCAGCAGCAGCGCCTCTGGGTCTTGGAAGTGGTGCAATTGATGTCCATTTGTCTTGAGAGACTTCGTAGACGTAGGCATGGTTGTCTGGATTTCGGTTTTGTTCAATGAAGCCGCCAAACGCATAGATACGCTCTTGAAGGGAGACAACGGCCACATGATTAGCGCCCCGAGGAAGTGGGGCGGCCAAATGCCATTGATCTGCCTTAGGTTCATAGACATGGTGGTAGCCCCTGTCGACGCGTCCTTCGCCATAGCCCCCAATGACATGGAGCCTTCCTGCCCATTCAGTGGCCCATGCCATTTCACTGCGAGGAATCGGCAATGACGCTCGTGTGATCCATCGACCTGAGAGCCCCTTGGATGCTGGACTTGTGAAAGAACGTTGTGACTCTTGATCGGCAGTTAAATGATGTGGCATACCGCCCTGTAGCTTGGCGTAAGGGTCAGTCGAGGGGCTGGCCTTCGGGAGTACAGGATTAGCGCCATGATGTCCATAGGTGCTATCTGATTGTGCAAGTAGTGTTTTGGCAAGGAGCAGTGACGATGCACCTACAAACCATTTTCTTCTATCTACCGTCATACGTTGATCCCTGTCAAATCAATTTTAAATCTCAGTTTGCTTGCACACCTGCTTTAATCAGCAAGCCACCCAAGGTGTCGATTTCATTTTTCAAATGCGCCCTCAGAGCCGCAGGTGTAGCCTGCTCAATGCTCACGGCGGAGACACCCATGCCATCTAAACGTTTGATGACATCGGGATCGGTGACAGACTTCTGCAAAGCAGCAGTGAGTTTTTCCAGAACGGGTTTAGGGGTTCCTTTGGGAGCATAAAGACCAAAGGAAATGTTGATCTCAAAGCCCTTCACACCAGCCTCTGCAATGGCCGGCGTCTCGGGTAAGGAGGGTAATCTGTTTTTGCCAGCGGCCGCATAGGCTTTAATTTTGCCGTTCTTCACTGAAGGCACGGTGCCCGATGTTTGATCGCACAAAATATCAACCTGGCCACCCATTAAGTCGGTCAGTGCTGGGCTAGTACCTTTGTAGGGAATTTCATTCAATTGAACGCCTAAGACGTTCATCATCATCAAGCCACAAAGGTGTGAGGCGGAGCCCACGCCAGCATGGGCCAAGCTGACTTTTTTCTGATTGGTTTTAAGGTAAGCAACAAACTCATTTAAGTCTTTTGGCGGAAATTCGTTTCGCGCAACTATCACCATAGGGCCGGTGGTGGCCGATCCAATAGGCTCAAAATCATCCACGGGGTGATAGCTCAAATTTTTGTACATGGCCATGTTGGTGGCGTGGCTGACGTGAATCATGAGCAGGGTGTAGCCATCTGGCTTGGACTTTGCCACCTTGGCGGTGCCAATAGCACCCGAGGCGCCTGCCGTGTTATCGACCACAATTTGCTGGCCCAATATCTTTTGCATCGAGCCGGCAAATAAGCGGGTAATGGTGTCACCAGGGCCGCCGGGTGCATAGGGCATCATCATGGTAATTGGCTTACTGGGATAGTCTTGTGCTGCGGCATACCCCACCCAAGCACTTCCCAATGCACAAAAGAATAAAACAAGTGCTCTGCGAATAGGTGCTTTAAGTTTCATGAGTTTCGTCTCTGTTTGAGTTTTTAAAAAGGGGTTTGAATGAGAATGTCATCTGCCAAGGGCTTCACGCAAATGGTTTTGTTTCCGCAACAAAATCACCGATAACTGTTTTAGAGGGCAGTAGCTAACTACTGGATAATTTGAGTACGACGAAGCTAATGCAAAAGCACAGCGTGTCATTTGAATCCTTAAATTGCAATGGCAAATTCAACTATATGCTTGATAATCTTAAAAAGATATAGTGAAATAATCATACTTTTTGATCATACGGACAGGGCAGTTATTTAGCCACACTAGTGACTGTCACCCTCCCGTGGTGGCCGTCCAGCCCGGTTGATTAAATTCAATCGGGCTTTTTTTCTTTAAACCAGTCAAATGCATTGGATTCAATAGCCCATAGTTAGGCACTCACCTCTAAAGCGACTCCAAGCCCCTTTCCAAGCGCCACAAAACATCGGGATAACCCTACACTACTCTGATTGTTCCAAAGCAATATTTTTTTCAATTTTTAGGAATTTTCCATGTCCCAAGCAAAAGACCATTCGTATGACGGCCAACAAGACGTTGTTGAGTCCATCGTCCCATTTATGCCCATCGTGCTTCCAATTGCTGGTGGAGTTTTGATTTTCTTGCTAGCTTTTATTGCCGTTTTCATGGCTTGAGTCAGAGTTAAATGTTGAATTTCGACTTATCCCTGAGTCGAGAAATTTGGGTAGTACGCAGAGACCCTATTGGGGTCTTTTTACAGTATTAAATGAACACGCTTACCAAAAATCCTTATCAAGGTAAGTACTAGTAGACAAACAATTAAATGACCTATTGAATGTCTCATTCCAGCAAAGTGAGCCTAAGCAGCTTCTTTTTTGTTTCTTCGGTTAGTTGAAACTTGGAGTGAAAACAGACATGACAATCGCAATCGCATTGGTTTTGTTGGTACTTGGATCCCTAATCTTCCATTACCTTAGTCCTTGGTATTTCACGCCTATCGCTTCCAACTGGAAGGGGATGGACGATACGATTGAACTTACCTTTTGGATTACTGGACTGGCTTTTGTAGCTGTTAATCTTTTCGTTGCTTATTGCATTATCAAGTTCCGAGCAAAGTTGGGTGTTCGAGCTTCTTACGAACCTGAAAATAAAAAATTAGAGTGGTGGTTAATCGGTATTACAACTGTTGGCGTTGCCTCCATGCTGGCTCCAGGCTTGATCATCTGGGCTAATTTTGTTACGGTCCCATCGGAAGCTCATCTGGTCGAAGCTGTTGGACAGCAATGGCACTGGCAATACCGACTACCTGGTAAAGACGGCAAGCTTGGCGTCGTCAATGCCAAGCACGTTAATGACGGTAATCCGTTTGGTATGGATCAGGCGGACGTAAATGGGCGTGACGATATTTTGGTCGCAAGCCAAGAACTGCATTTGCAAATCGGTAAGCCCGTCAAGATCTTGTTGCGCTCGATTGACGTGTTGCACAACTTTACGGTTCCCCAGTTCCGCGCCAAGATGGATCTGGTGCCAGGAATGGTGACCTATCTCTGGCTAACTCCCACCCGAACAGGGAAGTTTGATCTGCTGTGCAATGAATTGTGTGGTGTCGGTCACTTTGTCATGCGTGGAGTCATTTTGGTTGAAGAAGAGGCGGCTTACCTGTCTTGGCTGGGGGACCAGAAAACTTTTGCTGATAATTTATCGAAACCCAGTGGTGACAAAGCACTTGGAAAAACACTCTATGCAACATGTGCGGCTTGCCATGGGGCCGAGGCTGAAGGCAATCTCTTGCTTCATGCCCCTAAGTTGGCCGGCCAAGGTGAATGGTATCTAGAGCGGCAACTGAGTTATTTCAAACACGGTATACGTGGGGCTAATGATCGGGATGTATTTGGCAAGGTGATGGCGCCGATGGCTTCCTTGCTTGCCGACGATGCTGCTATCGCCAATGTCAGTGCATTCATCACATCTCTACCAGATAAAGCTGCACCCAATACGGTCAAGGGCAATGCCAGCAATGGCAAATCATTGTTTGTCTCAACCTGTTCAACCTGCCACGGCCAGAACGGACAAGGCGCACGTCTCATGCAAGCACCCAAACTTCAGGGTATGAGCGACTGGTATATGGCTACTCAGTTGAAAAATTTTAAGCAAGGTTTTCGAGGTGCACACGCCAAGGATGAATATGGACCCCAAATGGCATTGATGGCGGCCATTTTGAAAGATGAGCAGGCCATTAACGATTTGGTGGCTTATATCAATGTGCTTCCCTGAACGGGCTTTGACAGGACAGGTAGACGAATCTAAAAAAAAGGATATCTGATGCAACACATGACACACGATGAGTCCGCTGAAGTTGGACCATTAGAGGTCGCGGAGATGGAGCTCTACCATCCCAAAACGTTTTTAGGCAAGTACATCTGGAGCCAAGACGCTAAGGTGATTGCGATCCAATACGCTATCACCGCTATTTCTATTGGGCTGGTAGCCTTAGTCTTGTCTTGGATGATGAGGCTTCAACTAGCCTTTCCCAACAGTTTCTCTTTTATAGACCCAAGCAACTACCTTCAAGCCGTCACCATGCACGGCATGATCATGGTTGTTTACTTATTGACCGCCTTGTTTCTGGGTGGTTTTGGCAACTACCTGATTCCTTTGATGGTGGGTGCTAGGGACATGGTCTTTCCTTATCTCAATATGTTGAGTTTTTGGATTTACCTTTTCGCCGTGATTCTTCTGGTGGTAAGTTTCTTTGTCCCTGGTGGGCCCACCGGGTCGGGCTGGACCTTGTACCCACCACAGGCGATTTTGTCCGGTACCCCAGGGGCAACTTGGGGAATTATTCTCATGCTGGTGTCGCTGATTTTTTTCATCATTGGTTTCACCATGGGTGGTCTGAATTACGTCGTCACTATTTTGCAAGCTCGCACCCGAGGTATGACTTTGATGCGTATGCCGTTGACCATATGGGGCATTTTTGTCGCAACTATTTTGGCTTTGCTTGCATTCCCGGCGTTGTTTGTAAGCGCAGTGATGATGTTGTTTGATTTGTTGTTGGGCACCAGCTTCTTTATGCCTGCTCTGGTCTCGATGGGAAAGCAAGCCAGTTATACCGGTGGTAGTCCCTTGCTGTTCCAGCATTTATTCTGGTTTTTCGGTCACCCAGAGGTCTATATTGTTGCCTTGCCTGCATTTGGAATTGTCTCGGACCTGCTCAGTGTTCATGCCAGAAAGAACATTTTCGGTTATCGCATGATGGTCTGGGCAATCGTCGCCATTGGCATTCTCAGTTTCTTTGTCTGGGCACACCACATGTACGTCAGTGGCATGAATCCGTACTTTGGATTCTTCTTTGCCACTACGACCTTGATCATTGCCATTCCTACTGCTTTGAAAGTCTATAACTGGGTCCTGACGCTTTGGCAGGGCAGTATTCATCTCACGGTACCCATGCTGTTTGCAATAGGTTTTATCTTTGCATTTCTGCACGGCGGATTGACTGGTTTGTTTTTGGGCAATGTAAGCGTCAGTGTTCCACTCTCGGACACCATGTTTGTGGTGGCCCATTTCCACATGGTAATGGCGGTGGCTCCCGTCATGGTGGTGCTTGGAGCAATTTACCATTGGTACCCCAAGATTACTGGCCGCATGATGCACGAAGGCATGGGCAAGATCCATTTCTGGACCACTTTTTTGGGCACCTACGCAATCTACTTGCCCATGCACTACTTGGGATTTTTAGGCGTGCCAAGACGCTATTTTTCAGTCGATGGAACAAATTTCATTCCGGCTTCAGCGCACGGTTTGAATATCGGAATTACCTTAGCTGCTTTGTTTGTGGGGGCGTTTCAAATACTCTTTTTGTATAACTTAGTTTGGAGTTATTTCAAAGGCAAGCCGTCAGGTCCTAACCCTTGGAATGCCACCACGCTTGAATGGCAAACCTCTGAGACTCCGCCGATACATGGTAATTTTGGAGCTGAATTACCGAAGGTATATCGCTGGGCTTACGATTTCAGCGTACCTGGGGTAGTAGCTGACTTTATACCGCAAAACATGGCGCCACAAGACGTCCAACGTGGTTAAGTAAGCAGCAGCCATGAACATCATTCATCATTTGACTACCAAGCCCTGGGAAGCCACGGGCGAGTTACCGTTGCTTGAGCGGCATTCCAATAAACAGAATAAGCGGGCTGCACTTAAAGTATTTTTAGGTGTCGTCACTGTTTTGTTCATGCTGTTAATCGTGGCATATGCCGGACGCATGGCATACGAAGATTGGCGACCTGCTCCGCAAATCAGGTTGCTGTGGGTCAACACACTGGTTCTGTTGCTGGGTAGCTTGGGACTTGAATTGGCCCAGTACGCTGTCAGGCGTGGCAAACAAAAACTACTGCATCAAAGTCTATTAGCTGCGGGGCTTTGCACCTTGCTTTTCTTGATAGGTCAAGCACAGGCCTGGCGTGAACTTGGCTCCTTGGTTTATTTTCAAGTGACCAATCCGGCCATTGCTTTTTTCTACATGATCACCGGATTGCATGGTTTGCATTTAATTGGAGGCTTGGTCGTCTGGGGCCAAATCCTGATTCGGATGTGGAGAGGTTTTGAGCTAGAGAAAGTTCGAAACAGTGTTGAGCTTTGTACCCTTTACTGGCACTTTTTGTTATTGGTTTGGCTTGTACTTTTTGGCTTGTTGTTCACGGGGAACAACTTGGACGAATTGATGATTATCTGCGGGATAAAGGGAAGGACCTGATATGACACACCCTGTTTCGACAGTACCTATTCACTCTCCCATCTTGGAGCCTGGTATGAAGGGCTTTGTTGGTGACTGGTCGGCCGATCAACAGTCGTTCAAGAAGGTTCCATGGGGTAAAGCCATGATGTGGATTTTTTTGGTCAGCGACACCTTTATCTTTAGTATTTTCCTAATTTCGTACATGACAGTACGAATGTCCAGCCCTGAGCCTTGGCCCAATTCGAGCGAGGTGTTTGCCTTGACGATTGGCGGCAAGCACATACCTTTGATCCTGATTGCGCTGATGACGTTCATTCTCATCACCAGCAGCGGAACCATGGCCATGGCAGTGAATTACGGCTACCGCAAAGACAGACGAACTACCTTTGTGCTTTTGATGATCACCGCCATACTGGGGGCTTCATTTGTCGGCATGCAGGCATTTGAGTGGACAAAGTTAATTACTGAAGAGGGGATTCGGCCTTGGGGCAATCCTTTGGGTGCTGCGCAATTCGGTTCCGTTTTTTTTATGGTGACTGGATTTCATGGAACCCATGTCTCAATTGGAGTCATTTTGCTGGTGATCTTTGCTATCAAAGTCTGGCGAGGTGATTTAGAACACGAGCGGCCTGGTTTCCTGACAAAACGAAAAAGCAGCTATGAAGCGATAGAAATCGTCGGTTTGTACTGGCACTTTGTGGACTTGGTCTGGGTCTTTATCTTTGCGTTTTTCTATCTTTGGTAAGGAGAACACATGTCACAAGCAGAAAACCAACAGCACCCGATAGGTATTTATCTCAAGATATGGGTGCTACTTTTCGTATTAAGTACAGCCTCCTATATGGTTGATTACTTTCATGTGCAAAGCTACCTGCGCTGGTCCTTGATCATTGTCTTTATGTTGTTAAAGGCTGGATTGATCGTTGCAGTTTTCATGCACATGATGTGGGAGCGCTTGGCCTTCATTTACGCCATTTTGCTACCACCTCTTTTGATCCTAACTTTCATCGGTATTGGAGCCCTGGAAGCAGACTATACGTTCTTAACGCGCGGGGTATTTTTCTTCAAGAGCGCGCTCTAAAAAAAGATTAATAAAACTAGAGCAATTTTTATTTCATTGGCATTGAGTAATTGGAGGGTCACGCATGGCAAAAAAATACCTTGTACACACCGCGGTAATTTCAGGATTTTTTATCGGTATTGCCTTGTTTGCCTATCTCCTTGTATCGCATCATATGAGCATGTCAAATAGTGTCTTGTATAGCCGAGATGGCTTGCTTAGAAATGGACTCAGTGTGATCGAGCGTATCAAACCGGTTGGTAAGGTTGTCATGGAGTCGCCTGCAGAAGTTGCTGTACCAAACGTTTCTACAAGCGCTGTCTCACCTATACGAGACGGTGCTCAAGTTTTTAGCCAAAGTTGTGCGGCTTGTCATGCTTTAGGTATTGCAGGTGCACCCAAACTGGGTGATCAGGCGCAGTGGAAGGGCCGATTGGCTAAAGGGACCAAGATTCTTTATTTGAATGCCCTCAATGGGATAACTAGTTCGACTGGGGTAATGCCCGCAAAGGGTGGAAATACTGCATTGACTGATACAGAAGTGAAAGCCGCTGTTGACTATATCGTGGCAAAAGCAAAGACAAATTAAGTTGAGGCTAATTTTTAACTAGGGGTGCCCTATGAAGCTGAACAGAAGTTATTTTATTGGTCCGAGTCTGGACGATTTGGAGCTTTTTGAGGAGCAATTAGAGGATGCTGGCATTTCCACGCCTCAGATTCATGTGCTGAGCTTGGATGATAAGAGCTTGTCAGATCATCCACACCTGCATGAAGTCCAATCACTCATGAAGCAAGACATAGTGCACAAGTCGATACTAGGCGCGCTGGTTGGTATCGGCTTGGCTAGTTCGATGCTCATGATGGCCTTTAGCTTTGAATTGGTAAGCACATCAGCAGGGTGGATGCCATTTGTTTTACTCTCGGTTGTAATTTTAGGCTTTAGCACTTGGCTGGGCGGCTTCATTGGGATTCAGACACCAAACTATAAGTTAGCTCGATTTGAAAAAATCTTAGCGCAAGGAAAACATGTTTTTTTCGTTGATCTAGAGCTTGG
>Ga0209086_10002366_pt1 | contig 14735 bp, 9 predicted proteins | sample M_130207_XF_Meta_FD_187312 | JGI IMG/M metagenome (GOLD analysis project Ga0209086, IMG submission 187312) | Freshwater microbial communities from Lake Montjoie, Canada to study carbon cycling - M_130207_XF_MetaG (SPAdes) (version 2) | ecosystem: Environmental > Aquatic > Freshwater > Lake... | reverse complement strand
CTCTTCCGTTTGTTTTGGTAGAAATGGTTATGTAACAGCAATTGATATGCATACGCTATTACCTATTTCCGGATTTAAAGCAGAAGTGTCCGTAGATCCATATGGGCTAGGCATTTCCAATTAATTTAATATACTCTATTTTAAAATAACCATCTATTGTTAAAGGAAACCACAAAATGAAACAAAAGAAATTTAGCAGTGCAATTATTTGCTCTTTAATAATAATTACAATAGTTGCATGTAAAAAAGAAGGTATGGGTGGAAAAGCAACGCTGGCAGGAGCTGTAAAACACCATACTATGGTTATTCCTAATTCTATTGTTTATATTAAATATGGTGCCAAGGAGTTTCCTGGTACTGATATAACAAATTATAATTTTAAAGTAACAGCAGACATTTCTGGAAAATATGCAATTAACAATTTGGCCAGTGGGGATTATTATTTATATTGCATAGGTTATGACCAAGCTGCATCCGAAACTGTATTTGGAGGAATTTTTGCAAAGATAAAATGGACCGATAGAAAAAAAGAGACCAATATAGACATACAGGTAACAGAGTAATGAATTGCAATTAAATTTTGAATATGATAGGTGTTTTATTTACAAATTGATTGTAATTTTTTTTACAATAGACTCGCTTTAATACTAATATTCAAAGTGCCCAAATTCAGAACTAATTGTTAGTTTTTTATTTTTGCTGGCTTCCACTCTGCCAACAATCTGAGCATCCACATTAAATGATTTTGAGATTGAAATTATATTCGCTGCAATTGATTCGGGAACGTATAGCTCCATTCTATGGCCCATATTAAATACGGTGTACATTTCTTTCCAATCTGTGCCGCTTTGTTCTTGAATTAATTTAAATAATTTTGGAGTAGGGAATAAGTTGTTTTTTATAATGTGTAAATTATCTATAAAGTGCAATACTTTAGTTTGTGCACCGCCACTGCAGTGAACCATTCCGTGAATAAGCGATCTGTCATTTTCGCTTGAATGTGTTGGACTTTTAGTTTGGTAAGTATCTAAAATTTTCTTTATTATAGGGGCGTAGGTGCGAGTAGGCGAAAGAACCAATTTGCCTGCATCAACGGATATTTTAGAATTTTTATTTGCTGAATGAGCGAGGTATTCAATATCTATTTTTTCTGTTAAATTAATATTTCCTGAGTATATTAGTTTTTCGGGGATAGCGGGGTCAAAACTTTCGGGGTATTTATGCGCCATTGATTTATTAAACACATCGTGCCGCGCAGAGGTTAATCCATTGCTACCCATTCCACCATTGTATTGCTCTTCATAAGTTGCTAGGCCAAATGATGACAAACCTACAATTACATCTCCAGCTTGAATATTTTTATTATCTATAACATCAGAGCGCTTCATGCGAGATACAACAGTAGAGTCAACAATAATAGTTCTAACAAGATCTCCAACGTCGGCTGTTTCGCCACCTGTGGAATGTATTCCTATGCCAAAAGTGCGTAATTGCTCCAATACATTTTCTGTACCCGCAATGATGGCAGCAATTACCTCTGCGGGAATTAAATTCTTATTACGCCCAATAGTGGATGAAATCAATATATTATCAACAGCTCCAACGCAGAGTAGATCGTCGGTATTCATTATTATAGCATCCTGGGCTATACCTTGCCATACAGAAAGGTCGCCTGTTTCTTTCCAGTATATATAGGCCAACGATGATTTTGTGCCGGCGCCATCGGCATGCATAACAATACAATACGCTTCATCGCCACTTAAATAATCGGGTATAATCTTACAAAAAGCTTTTGGAAATAAGCCCTTATCAATATTAGCAATTGCTTGATGTACATCTTCTTTAGAGGCAGAAACGCCACGTAAATTATATCTGTTTGCCATATATATATATAAATTAAAAAACCCTTTCACTGTAACTTTTCCATGCTTCATTTTCTCATCCCAAAGATTGAAAATTTATATGGCAAAGTATGAAAGGGTATTTTAAAAATTAAAACGTCAATTAATTTTTGTTGCGTCCATTTTTTAAAGGGACCTACAATTAAAATTTCAATATTTATTCTGTTTCTTCCTCTTCTTCTTCCGATTTTTCTTTTGGATTTACTTTAGGAACCTCCTTAGGAGCATTAGGGTTAAAATAATCTTTACGTAAAACAGAAAATACAGTACGTCTATTTTTTTGGTGACCCGCTTCCTTTTCTTCTATAGTTCCTAATTTATTGATATCAGTATCCTGTATTAACAATCTTTTTTCGCCATAACCTTTAGGATCCATTCTTTCTGCAGGAATACCTTTCGATACTAAATAATCAAAACAAGATTTAGCTCTTTCGTTTGATAATATTAAGTTTTCAGGGTCTCCACCGCGAGAATCGGTATGCGCACTTAATTCAATAATAAATGTTGGGTTATCTATTAAAGTCTCATATAAAAAGTTTAATGAATCTTTGGATTCGGGGCGTAAAGTAGATTGCGCTACGTCATACAACACATCAGGGAAACGGATTTCTTTTTCGATAGGCACTAAACAAAAGTTAATTCCTTTGAAAGTTTTAGCTTCTTCAACGCCTACAGTTGTTACCTTAGCTTTAGTAGAGCTATTAACAAAACCATTGGCTGCATTTTTGGTTATTAAATCGTTGGAAACCTCCGTCGTAATAACATAAGATGTATTGGGCCATACAAAACGATTTGCTCCGTTTTCTGCAAATTTATATTGACCATCTGCTCCTGTTTTAGTTTGTACCGAAGTACCATCAGAACCAACTAGTTTTACAATTACATTCTGAAGTACATCTTTGTTTTTACAATCGCTTACTGTACCAGAAATAGAAAACAATAATGGCGGTAAAACAAAGCTCCATATGTCGTCAGAACCTTTTGTACCTTCGCGGTTTGAAGAGAAGTACCCCCTTTCCTTCGCCCCTTCGAAAATAATTCCGAAATCGTCGCCAGCTGAATTTACTGGGTATCTCAGGTTGGTTACAGTGCTCCATTCACCTTTACCCTTTTTTTCTGCTCTAAAAATATCCAATCCCCCCATACCTAAATGTCCATCAGAAGAAAAGTAAAGTGTGCCGTCGTCGTGTAAACTAGGGAAAACTTCGTTGGCAGAGGTGTTAATTTCAGATCCTAAATTAGTTGGAGGGCTCCATTTTTTTTCTTTTTTATTATAGGTGCTAATCCAAATATCATTACCTCCTTGTCCACCAGGCATATCAGAGGAGAATAGCAATGTTAAGCCTCCTGAAGAAATAGAAGGAGAAGCAAATTTATTTGAATCAGTACAGAACCAGAATTTTTCAGGTTCGCCCCATGCATTGCCTTTTTTCACAGAAAACCACAATTGATTTAAAGAGTTTTTGTTTTTTTCGGAAGTACAACGAGTAAAAATTAATAAATCTCCTTTTTTAGTCATTGAACTAAGCCCCTCATTTTCTTCTGTATTTACTGGAGGAGGTAAAGGGGTAGGGGTGCTCCATCTTCCATTTTTATCCATTTGGGTTTCAAAAATATCGCTATAAAACTCTCCCAGTGAACCATCGAAAGCTCCTCCAGTAACTCCTGGACGCATAGATGTAAATAACAATTTATTGTATTTTTTATCGGCGTAAGTAGGGCAAAAGTCAGGGTCTTTGGTATTTATTAGTGTCATATTTTCAACTTTATAACGGGAAGGGTTCTCTTTCCATTTTGTAGCTAATTCACATGATTTAATGCCATTCTCTCCTCTTGGATCAGCAGGCGCATCTGATTTATAATTTGCAAATTCAATTAGGGCTTCACTGTATTTTTCTTGTGCTTTTTTTGCCTCAGCCAAATATAATTTAGCGAGCGGATTTGTATAATTAGCTTTCACAGCCTTTACATACCAAGCTTCTGATTGTTTGTTGTCGCCAGTTAATCGGTAACATTCTCCTATTGTGAAAATGATAAGTGCTTTATCTTCTTTTTTCTTCGCTTTTGTATATGCTTTTTTATAAAGTTCGATAGCATTGAAATACTGTTTGTTGCTGAATGCGATATCGGCATCTGCAGAAAAGTTTTTCTGCGCCATTGAGTTAACCGAAAATGTTAAAGTTACGATGAGTGTTACAAGTACTTTTGAAATTATATTCATATCTTTTTTTAGATTTAACTAATTAAAGGTGCTAAATTAAAAAAAATATTCAAACAAAAGAAAATCTAAATGATTATTTTAAGATTATTGAAAAAAAATGGTCGTATTTAATTAATTATAGATTAATATTAAATGGGTTATGATATTAAAATTAATTTTAATATTCGGTACTGTTAATGGGTGTTTAAAAAGTAGAATAGCCAATAAAAACAGCATATATATGTGATAACAGAAGGGTTTTTATCCATATTTTACCTACCCTCAATACTTTGTAAATTTGAGCCCGCACATTTAAATAATACCTCGCTTTTTATTTAAAACCATACTTTTTCCTTTTAAAGCAGCGAATTGAAGTGTTAAAATATAAAAATGGGGCGATGCCTTGAAAATATTCAAAAAAAGGCGTAAAAGCAATTATGGCCTAAATATTTTTTTGCGTGTATCAAATTCAACTGTCATTTACGTGTTAAATAGAATGTAGAATGCTTTTAACCTTATTTTCTAATTCGGTATTTTTTTTATGCGCAATTTTTTTAATTTATTTGAGGTAGTTCTTTATAAATAAACGCATCTTTTATTTTTGCTTGGTTAGGATTTCCCCTTTTCGAAGTAATTAATTTGGAGATGCTGTGTGCGCTCATTTTATTTTCATCAAAAGGTTGCATCAAATTTTCGATGGCTTTTTTGTCTGTTAATGGATTAATCCATTGGTGCATGGCGTTTTCGGGGAGTATTAAAGGCATTCTCATCTTTAAATTATGAATTTTTGCCATTAAGGGGTTGGCGGCTGTTGTTATAACAGCAGTTGTAGTAATTATTTCCCCTGTATTTTTATTTACCCACGACTCGTAGATGCCTCCCAAAGTGAACACCTCCTGCTTTTTTAAATGTATATAATAAGGGTATTTTTTATTATTATAATCTCGCCATTCATAAAATCCCTTCACAAAAACTAAACATCTTTTATCTTTTATGCTTGCTCTGAAGGAAGGTTTTTCAAATATTGTTTCACATTTCGCATTTAATGTTTTTGTTCTAATTTCTTTTGCTTGCGCCTCATCCTTGCACCATTTAGGGATTAAGCCCCAATTAAATGTTTGTATGTTTTTCTGATCTTCTGTAGTTAATACCGGTATTTTTGAAAAAGTAAAACCTGACATCACATGGCAGCTTTCGTCCCACTCATTATTGCAAATTGTATTATCTAATACGCAATTAATAAAAGTGCTGAGTTCTGTTTTTACTGGTATTTCTATATTATAACACATCTGTTTGTTTCTAAATCTAGTTTTTTGTATAACTCATTCTTGCCATCTTTTGAATTTCAATACTTGGAAATCCAAACTCTTGTACAACTTTACCCAAAATTAAATAAATTCCAGCGCCTGTAAAAGGATAATTTACTAATTCTGTTGGAAAATGCGTGGTGTCAAAAAAAACACCATCCTCGTCCAAGAAGGTTCCAAAAGCCATTATATCACCTCGTATTGTTCTTACTCTTTTATAAGTAACATAATTACCTACCATTCGCACTACTTTGCCAACAAAATTTAAAAGTTCATTCGCTTTACATTCGCCCCTAAAGTTTGATTTTGTTAAATCAAATAGGCTTAAGGAAACGGGGAATTCCAATAATTCTAGTTCATCATACATGTCGGAGATTTTGTTCTCTTTTAATATGGGAATTTCCCATTCTATTGGCGGCGCAGCAAACAGGGGAATAGAGGAGGCAAATTGTTTTGTTTTTTCTTTATCAAATAACAGCTGAGCTTCCCAAAGTAGCTGCCTTTTGTTTTTTCCGGTAAAGCGCAGTGCGTTTATTCTTATCAATGTACGTAAAGTTTCTATTCGGGTATTTATTCTCGAAATAAAATCTTCTAAACTTTTATACGGCCCATTTTTTTCTCGTTCAATTTCGATTGCTTGCGCAGTAGATTGTTCGAGGGATTTGATGTGTATAAATCCTAGAAATACATCTTTGCCATAAAGAGATGTTAAGTAGAAGCCCTTGTTCACGCAAGGCAAATGAATTATACCTCCAGCCTTTTTTGTTTCGTTTATGTAAACGCTGGTGGCGTAAAATCCACCAAAGTTATTTATTACAGCTACCATAAACTCTAAAGGGTAATGCGTTTTTAGAAATAAACTTTGATAGCTTTCTGCAGCGTAGCTAGCAGAGTGAGCCTTGCTAAAGCTATATCCGGCAAAAGATTCTATTTGTCGCCACACTTCTTTACTTACCTTTTCTGAATATCCTGCCGCTTTGCAATGAGCAAAATATTTATCTGTAATTAGTTCTAAATGTTTTTTATTTCTTGATTTGCCACTCATCATCCTTCTGAGCACATCGGCATCAGCTAAATCTAAACCACCAAAATGGTGTCCCACTTTTAATACATCTTCCTGAAAGACCATTACGCCATAAGTTTCGTTAAGTTGCTCCTCTATTATGGGGTGTAAATATTTAATAGTTGCGGGGTTGTGAAAGCGTTGGATATATGCTTTCATCATGCCGCTTTTTGCTACTCCTGGACGAATAATAGAGCTTGCAGCCACTAATGTCAAATAGTTCTCGCATTTTAATTTTTTTAATAAGCTTCGCATAGCTGGGCTTTCAATATAAAAACACCCAATGGTATCGCCAGACTTTAATTGCGCTTTTATTTTATCATCTTTTTTGAATTTTTCAACTTCATGAACATCTACCTTTACTCCTCTGTTTTTATATATTAATTCAGCGGCATCCTTAATATGTCCAATCCCTCTTTGGCTAAGTATATCCAGCTTTTCAAATCCTATGTCTTCGGCAGTATACATATCAAAATGTGTTGAGGGAAATCCTTTAGGTGTTAAATCTAAAGCAGTATAATAGGTAATGGGCTCTTCGGATATTAGTATGCCGCAAGAGTGGGTGGTACGTATATTAGGATAGTTTTCTATGGCTGAATAATGAGTTATAATATTTTTGCAAATTTCATTCTGATTTAAGGGCGAGCCAGGGTTTTTAATTAATCGGTCTATATCTTCTTTAGGCAAGCCGTATACTTTACCCATTTCACGTATAATCGAACGGTCTTTAAATGTTGAAATAGCCCCCAGCAATGCCGTATTTTTTTTTCCATATCTTTTGAAGATATATTCCATAACATCGTCCCTTTCTCTCCAGTTATAATCGATATCAAAATCGGGAGGCGATTTTCGTTTGGGGTTTAAAAAGCGTTCAAAATATAGATTTAACTCTATTGGACAAACATCTGTAATTCTCAAGCAGTATGCTACTATACTATTTGCACCACTGCCTCTACCAACATGGTAATAACCCCTTAACATGGAGTAACGTATGATATCTGCTGTTATTAGGAAGTACGCTGAAAAGTTAAGATTGTGAATGATTTCCAGCTCTTTATTAACCCGGTCTATTGCCGTTTTATTGAACGAGCCATACCGATATTTTAAGCCATCGTAGGCGAGCTTCTCCAACAAAATTTTATCATCATAAATGCTGGCTGTATAGGATTTTTTATTTTTCGTATTTTTAAAATCAAATGAAAAATTACAATCGTTTATTATTTTATTTGTGTTCTCTATTATGTGCGGGTAATCTTCGTATTTTTTAAGTAATTGTTTTTTTGTGCTTATGTATTCATCTGCGCCTCCTAATTGTGACTCTTCTACCTGCGATAAGAGTATATTATGACTAATCGCTCTTAATTTTTTATGCGTTTCATATCCTTGATAATCTTTGTAAGTATACGCTTGCTGAATAACATATTTGGCTTGTTGCTGTTTTTTTTTATGTCTTAATTGGTTTAGCTGACTAGGCCTTATCCCAACATATTCATTCTCTTTGAGCGAATTTTCTTCATGTTTCCCATATGGATAGATGATATAACAGTTTAAAAAAGTATGTTTTTCAGGAAGTTTATTTTGTGACAAATTACAGCGAGTCATTAATTCGTTTATCTCTTTAAACCCTTCCCTATTTCTAGCAATTGCAATAAATAAGAATTCGTTAGCATTTCTGAATTCCATTCCAACAAGTGGTTTTACACCTTTTTCAAGACATATCTTAACAAAGCTTAAAGCGCCAGATGAATTATTTATATCTGTAATTGCAACTGCTTCGTAGTTTTTTTCAACACAAGATTGCACGAGCTCTTCTAATGAAAGAACACCGTATCGCAGGCTGTAATTTGAGTGTGCATTTAATATCATTTTTTAGTTTTTAATCCAACACTTTTCATTATTGCTTTATAGCCAAAACGCAATCGTATTTTGTCGAGCGATTGGTATAAGTTTATCATTTCTTCGGTATCATCAAATAAATTAATTTGTGTTTGCCCGGGAATAAGCAGGCTAAATTTTATGCCAATCAAACGAATTAATACGCGACGAGTATAATTTTTTTTAAATAAGGCCAATACCTTGTCGAGTAACACATGGTCAGAAGCCGTGTATGCAATTTTACTTTGAAATGTATGCGTTTGAAAATCGGAATATCTTAGTTTTAGGCTAAGGCAGCCGGTTACTTTATTTTTTTTTCGTAAATCAAAAGCCAAGCCTTCAATCATTGTAATTAAAACTCTTTTAAGTTGCTGTATGTCTGTGGTATCTTTATCAAAAGTTGTTTCGGTGCTTATGCTTTTTTTTTCGGAGTGGGCTTCTACCAAGCTGTTGTCAATTCCATTGGCTATTTTCCATAGCATTTGACCATTTTCGCCGAGCATTTTTTTAATAATTTCGATGGGCATTTGTTGGATTTGCCCTACCTGTTCAATGCCCATATTCCGAAATATTATATATGTTTTGTGACCTATACCAGGAATTTTTTTTATTGAAAGGGGGGCTAAAAAAAGTTTTTCAATTCCTGCATCAATTTTTTTTTCTCCATTCGGCTTTGATTCGCCTGTTGCTATTTTAGAAACTGTTTTATTTACGGATAGTCCGTAAGAAATTGGTAAGCCCGTTTCTTTAATAATTGTATGTCGTAATTCATGTGCCCACAACATGCTGTTCTTTACATAGCGATCCATGCCTGTTATATCAAGATAATGCTCATCAATGGACGCTTTTTCAGATAGGGGGGTCCTTTCTTCTATAATTTGAGTAACCATATTCGAATACTTTGAATAGGTATCCATATCACCACGGATAAATATTGCCTGAGGGCATAACTGCTTTGCCATTTTTGCAGGCATAGCACTATGCACCCCAAATTTTCTTGCTTCATAACTGCATGAAGCAACGACCCCTCTGTCTGATGTTCCACCAATAATTACAGGTTTACCAAGCAAGCTGCTATCTAAAAGGCGCTCCACCGATACAAAAAAGGAATCCAAATCCATATGTACTATTGCTCTTTCCATTTTTATTTTATACATTTGTTAATATTATTAACAAATGTTAGTTAATAATAATAACAATAAAAAATGAAAACGCAAAATAGTTATTTAACAAGCAACCTTAAGTTGTTGAGAGAGAGGCAAAAAAAAAGCCAAGAAGATATTGCGTCAGCCTTAGGTGTGAAGCGATCTAAATACAATTCGTATGAAAACGGAGTGGCCCTAAACCCTCCTATCGATGTTTTAAGAAGCTTTACCAAATATTTTAAAATAAGCGCAGATTCTTTGCTGTGGGTTAATTTAAAACGCTTATCCGAATTGCAACTTCGTAATTTAGAGGCCGGTAATGACGAGTATATTATGGGCACACAAATTCGTGTATTGGCTACCACCCTTGACGCGAAAAACAGAGAAAATATTGAAATCGTTCCAATTAAAGCAAAGGCGGGCTATTCCGCTGGATACAGCAATCCTGAGTTTATACAATCATTAGAAACTTTTCATTTCCCTGTATTATCGTCAAATAAAAAATTCAGGATGTTTCAAATAGAGGGCGATTCTATGCTTCCTATTCCTGACAAATCGTTTGTTATTGCAGCGTTTGTCCAAGATTGGAGAGATATTAAAAATGGTCAGGCATGTATTGTGCTTACAAAAGAGGAGGGAATTATTTTTAAAGAGCTAACAAATAATATTAAAAAAGACAGAAGTTTTAAAATGCACTCCATGAACCCCCTTTTTAAGGACTATGTTGTAAAAGCGTCCGAAATTAATGAGATTTGGGTATTTCACAACTATATAAGCACCCAAATACCGCAAATAGAGTCCAATCTGGAAACTTTAAGCCGAACGCTTAGTGAAATAAAATCAGCACTTTTAAAGTCAAAAAAGCTTGATTAGTCAGCTTAAAATATTTTTTTTGAATCTATTTTAAGAATAATTTTAAAAATAATTTGTAAAAATAATTATTTCCCGTACATTTGCATTCCTAAAATAAATGGCCCGTTCGTCTAGGGGTTAGGACGCCAGGTTTTCATCCTGGTAAGAGGGGTTCGATTCCCCTACGGGCTACGAAAGTAGAGCAAAAATCATCAGTAAACCAAGTGTTTGCTGGTGATTTTTGCTTTTAATGCAACGACAGACGAATAAGGATTCAGATAATTTAATTTTTGGGCTAGTATTAATTTTCAGATAGGAATTTCAAACGCTACGAGTTTTTTTGGTATTCTTCCTTTGGCCAAGGCAGATCTCTGAGTTTTATTTAGTGTTGTCAAACGCCATTTCTCTGCCCCATAATTTTCCGAAGAAAGTTATGTACCATAGAAATCCAAGGATAAAGTTTGCAATTATCGCTATAATGATAGCAAGAATCTTAATATGTATGTTTGGGATGTTACTTTTAAAAAAACATCTTAATATGACAAGACGAATTAATATAATACAGCTTTGTTATTATATATTATATTTTTGGTGACGTTCTTCAATATTTGACCAGCCTGCAACAGCATGTCAAAACCAGAAGGGAAAGGCATTGGTCTTTTTCCTAAATTTGCTTTCGTTTCAGGTTTCAGAGCATTAATGTCACCTATTGCAAGGAAAGAGATATAATAAAAAACATTTTCGCTTGCTATTGGATCCGTTTTTATTAATTGCCCAGTACTATTATTTATATAATCGAGAGTTCCTGCTATAATAGATTTTTTGTTCTGGATGGTTTCAATCACATTACAGGAAATAGTTTTTGTTTTAGGCTTTTTTAAATCCCTTCCACTTGAATCTTTTTTTACATTCCCATTGGCATCCAAAATATATTCGAACCCATCTGGAACAACTTTTGTTTCGGTAAAGTTTGATTCTTTAATAGATTCAGGAGAAACATTAATATTTTTCATGTTTACAACTATAACATAATCATAATTTAAATTATTTGTTTCATGCGTGTGGTACGACAACCACTCGGAATTTAACTCCGTCAAACTTATTTTTGTTAACTCATCCTCAAATGAAGGAGGAAGGGGGACCCCAGTTGTATTTTTCATCTTAAAAAGCACGTAACTAGTACCCATGTTTTTTGCACGAGCCAATTCCTTATCAATTTCTTTATAGTTATTGGAAAAAGCTTTCACCTTTAACAATTCTGAGTATGCTCTTCTAGAATCGGACTTATTATTATTATTCAATAAAGAAAGCGCGTGAATATAAAAATATTCCGTTGCTGTTTTTTTAGCTTGAATAATTTCATCACTATAATTAACAATATTAAAATCAGCATCCCTGTTCTGGCTCAAAATATTCAATGGGAGTAAAGACTTTATATTTTCCTGCCTTTGCGACATTTTAGAATAAACAAGGAATATCTCCTCCCAATTTTCTGGTCGTCCTTCTTTTTTTAAAAAAAGCACTCTATCCCTATCTCTCTCATTTGCTTTGGCATAAGCCTTTTCCAAAATAACAATCTCTTTATCATTTTGTTTTTTGCGATTTAATTTTCTTGTTGATTTTTGAATGGAGGCATCATAATTGCCTTTATTCATTAGCTTCGAAGAGCTAGAACAAGACACTATAAAAATAAATACCAATAAAGAAACAAGGGTTTTTTGTGTAAAATAAATTATTTTATTTTTCATAGATGTATTGTTTTAGTTGGTATTTAATAGCTAGTCGCCTTATTTTACAATTAGATTAAAAAGACCTTAGATTTAATATTTTAGTAATTTCAATTTTATTATTAAGCTTTACCCTTCAATTGTTAGCAATATAAATAGTTTGATATAAATCCTTAACTTAAGTTTTAAAATTAGCCACTAAAAAGATATTTATCCGTTTTTTTTAGTGTTCTTGCATTAATCATACCGTAATTTAAAATTAAATTAATGTATGCTATGTTTTACCGTTTTTAATGCAACCTTCTTTCTGTTTACAAATATATTGGAATATCTATTTACTTTTTAATATTTTAGTTTAGAATCTACATTTTTTATTAGCAATTTTATTCTAAAAAAGCACAAAATTGTTTCATAGCATCAGATTTCAGGAGAAAAAAATTATATTAATTACAATAAAAAATGCTGAATGAAGATTAAATATAAAAAAGTAGTAATAAAAGGCAATAAATTAACTAAAAACTCGATTTTGTTAGCATACAAAGCGATAAACTCCTTTTGTAGTTTTAAAAATGATTTAATAATAATTAAGCCAAATCTGCATATTAAATAGTTTTATATTGCTTACCAAGTAATTTACTAATTTGTATCGGGAGGGATTAAAGTATAAATTTTACGCAGAATAACAAACCGGGGAGGATAATAAAACAGGGCACAACCATTCAATTAAAGTTTTTTAGGTTAACCCATGTTTAATTTTTTTATGTACAATTACAAGAAGGTATTAGCTTAGTCCGCAGGGATAATTTTGTGCCAAGTATGGGTTAATTAAAAGGCGATGAAGAGCATAACTTTTCAACTCTTTCTGTTTGATAAAATTAGTTTTATATAGAATTTTATAAAATAATTATTTTAAAATTTGTGTTTTAATATCTAATATATGAATCCTGAAAAATTAAGCACAATTTCTAATGCTTCTCAAAAACCATATACACTATTTAGGTATTTGAAACGCATTTTAATTTTTCTGTTTATTTCTCTCGCTCTAATCCTTGGAGTAATTTTTATTGCAGGGTACATTTATCAGAATGAGGTTAAAGAATATGTTATTAAACAATTAAATGAGCAATTAAATACCCAATTAATTATTGATGCAAAAGACATTGATTTTACTGTATTGCAAAACTTCCCACATGCTAGTGTCGATTTTAAAAACATAAAAGTAATGGAAGTGGTCGAAAGTAAAAACAAAGACACTTTATTTAAAGCTGGGAAAGTTTCATTTCTTTTTAATTTGATCGATATTTTTAATAAAAATTACCATCTTAAAAAAATAAGGATGGACGACCTCAGTATTAAAATTAAAATTAACAAAAATGGAAAAGACAATTATCATTTTTGGAAAACATCTTCTGTAAAAGATTCCACATCCTTTTCATTTGCATTAGAAAATGTGGAATTAAACAAAATTGAAGTATCTTATATCGATAATTCAACAAATAAAAACATAAACCTGTTTATTATTAAAAGTATTATATCTGGAAACTTTTCTAAAGAGAAATACACCTTGCAAACAGAAAGTGAATTTATTGTAAATCTCATTAAATATGATGGCTTAACCTTATTAAGTAAAAAAAATATTCTTACAGCATTTGATTTAGACATTAACAATACAATATCTTCCTACACAATAAAAAAAGGTGAAATAAAAATTGAAAAGATATTGTTTGAAGTAATTGGAAGCATTAGCAATGCAAACAACGAATCTTTAGTAAACATAGGCATAAATGGTAAAAATATCGATATACAGTCCTTGCTATCATTAATTCCAAATCAATATAAAGCCAAAATAAAGGATTATAAAAGCACTGGCGAGTTTTATTTTAATGCAACAGTTAAGGGTACTGTAGCAAGAGGGGTGGCGCCAGATATAAAAGCGGATTTCGGTATTATTAACGCCGAAATAACCCAAGTAGAAGAAGATATTGTTTTGCAACAAGTAAATTTAAAAGGGCGTTTCATAAGCGAAAAAAAAGCAAATTCTGATCTTTCACTCTTTGAGTTAAACCCTTTTTCTGCAAGAATTGATCAGGGTAAAATATCGGGGGAGTTGTCGATTAATAATTTTGAAAACCCTAAGGTTTCAGTGAAGTTAATTGCAGATATAAGTCTGGGGAATTTACAACATTTAATCAAAATTGATGCGATAGAAAAACTAACAGGACAAATAAAAATAGATGCCTCCTTTAATGGTGATGGAAATGCATTTAACAGTACAAATTATCAAAATATAAGCACAAAAGGTAATTTGCAAATTTCAGATGTAAGCATGAAATTAAAAAACAATGCTTTAATGTTCACTAATTTTAACGGGCAATTCAAATTTAACAACAGTGATTTGGAGGTGGAGAAATTGGATGGAAGTATTTCACATAGCGATTTTGAGTTAAAAGGAGTTTTCAGAAATAGCATTGACTATATGCTAAAGGAAAACCAAGATATAACGGTAGAAGCAAAATTATTTTCAAAAAATATTGATTTAAACGAATTACTCGCTAATAATAACGAAAATGTAAAATCAAAAAGTAATTACAAGCTACAGTTTTCAGAACATATCAATTTAATTCTAAACAGTGAAATTAAACACATTGAATTCAGAGAGTTTGAG
>Ga0209086_10002364_pt1 | contig 14747 bp, 14 predicted proteins | sample M_130207_XF_Meta_FD_187312 | JGI IMG/M metagenome (GOLD analysis project Ga0209086, IMG submission 187312) | Freshwater microbial communities from Lake Montjoie, Canada to study carbon cycling - M_130207_XF_MetaG (SPAdes) (version 2) | ecosystem: Environmental > Aquatic > Freshwater > Lake... | reverse complement strand
GGGGTTTACCCCCCTACTGGTCTATCGAACGAAGTTTCCGTCGTTGGGGGGCGGAACCCCCCCTACTGGTCTATCGAACGAAGTTTCCGTCGTTGGGGGGCGGAACCCCCCCTACTGGTCTATCGAACGAAGTTTCCGTCGTTGGGGGGCGGAACCCCCCCTACTGGTATATCGAACGAAGTTTCCGTCGTTGGGGGGCGGAACCCCCCTACTGGTCTATAGAGCATCGCTACCGTCGTTGGGGGGCGGAACCCCCCGATTTCACTTGTTCAAACTCTGTTGTATTATACATTCCGAGAGCTATTATCCAGCATAATAAGCCAAAACCCGCATACCATAGTGCGTGAATACAATAACTTATTGATGTTATTTGGTATATCATTGCGCACTTAAATGCGTATGGAAAGAAACTCCAGAAAATGGCTAAAAATATGTATATTGAAATGAGAATCATTCGGGTGGGGTTGAATTGGACCATTAGAAGGTATGTCATTACGCATAAAAATAACAGAAAATAACGGGTGATGAGTGCCCAGAAGATTTTTATCCATACAGCAAGATCTTTTACATAATTACTAAACAGACGTATTACCAGTTGTAATGTTTCCATTTTATCTAATTTATCACCGGTGAGCTCACCATCAATTAGTTTGTAATCCATGGTGGTGTTTGTGGTTTTATTCGGTTATACTAATCGTATATTATTTCCGGGGGGGTTCCGCGGGGGTACCGCCCCCCAACGGCGGTAGCTCCGCTCTATAAACTGGGAGGGGGGGTAAACCCCCATAAAACATACCCGGGCATTCACGCCGTAAGACTTGACCGGCGGAGCAGCGAATGAGCGAAGCGAATGAGTAAGAGTGAGAATGGACGGCAGATGATATAACATCCACCCACACATCCACCCCACACTATTCCGCCGTCAAGTCTTACTCTTCGCTCGGTTCTCCGTCGCTCCGTTCATCGACTCACTCGCTACGCTCGTTCATCGACTCGCTCCGCAACTCGCCCCTCGCTGCTTCGCCGGTCCATTCTTACGGCGGGGGTGCCCGGGTGTGTTTTATGGGGGGTTTACCCCCCCTGTGGTCTATCGAACGAAGTTCCGCCGTTGGGGGGCGGTACCCCCTTAGATTATCCGACACTTGAACCCAATATATACCGCCAGAACATAAAATCCGATACTTAATAATATCGCGAACATTCGCGAAGGACAGCCTAAAGACCATCTCCATCGGAATATTTTTATTTTTATATATTTATAAACATACTCACAATGAGCTTCATTTGGTCCGAAACCGAAAAATACACCTAACCCTAAAATAATACCTACTAGAAATCTCATAAACATTTCTGGGTATACTGGCATAACGATCAGCATGATAATAAATACGAATAGTGCGGAGAATTTGTAAAATTTGGAAAATACATATTTGGGTTTTTCGGCCATTTTATTTGTTTGCTATCTATTATATAAATACGAATTGGGTATTATTATAAAGGGTTGTTAAAATAATAATATTCAGAATATTCAGAATAATGAACGGGAACGGGAACGGGAACGGGAACGGGAACGGGAACGGGAATGGCGTCGGTGGCGATTATGATACAAACGTCGATAATTATTCTATTTCTGAATTGCTTGACCTCGTTGGTCTCGGCGGTGTTTCACAGATTCAAGAGAATGACTTTTCGCATCTTATTAGTGGGTTGGTTGAAAAGTATCGAAATGTCGATACTCATTTATCCCAGTTTTTTGCGGATGTAGGGCAGCGTATATATCACTGGTTGAATACGTCATTGGCTGTTGGGCGTGCGGACGGCGACGGCGGCGGCGGCGGCGGCGGTGGCGGCTCTGAATGGGAGGGTAGGGACGGAGACGGGGACGGAGACGGGGACGGAGACGGAGACGGACGTGAGGGGTTGGCAATGCGTAGCGGTGGACGCGAACCCGACGGACGCGAACGCGAACCCGATGGTGCCGAAGTCGCCGAAGGAGGTGGGTATGATGACCAAATGGGCGGTGCCGGACGAGTCGACCCGAATGATGTTATGGGGTTAAAGCGTGACGCGAATCGCGGTCTTGTGTCTGGAGACCAGCAATTGAAGTGGGAGCGTAATCAGTATTTGGATGACGACGGGGAAGGCGGGGGGAATGGTATGTATGTGAATCGTTCGAATAAAGTCAAGATTTTTCGCGACGAGAACGACCATTATCAAATGAAGCAGAAGAAGGTCGGAGTGGCGAATTCGTATGTGGTTCCTGTGACACAAGGAACGACGAACCCGATTTTGCGTAATACATTGACGCGCATTATTAATATTGATAGTCAGTTTCGGCAGTCTGTGTTTCCGTATACGACCGACCCGACTTCCCCTACATCCGCTACGAGTTTTACGGTGGTGCTGACCGAGCCGTTGACAAATGTGACGTCGCTGAAATTGAATTCGATTAATATTCCGTATACCTGGTATACGGTGGATTCCGCCGTGGGGAATAATATTATGTATATTGATATGAATACCGGTGTTAATGGTGTTCATACTGTGACGGTGCCGAATGGGAATTATTCGCCGGCGGAGTTGGTAGTCGCGGTTCGGCGTCAGATTGGGTTGAATACGTATTTGTTTGGGTCGATTGATATTTCGTATAATGTGACGAATGGTCTTTGTTTTTTTATGAATTATACATCGAAAGTGATTTCGTTTACGTTTTATGATGCGGCGATGATTTATGCGGGGAAGATGGCGGGGGGGTGTCGTCAGAGCACGAAGCTGAATAATAGTCTGGGTTGGTTGCTCGGGTTTCGCAATAGTAATTTTTATGACGGGGTCGTCATGGCGAATGGGTCGTTGCCTAGCGGGTATGACCGGACATTGAATACGTTTGATACGTATGGGATGGTGTATATGGTGTTGGGGGTGGGCGATGATATGGTTTTGACGGCGGCGACGGGGGGGAAAACCGTGCCCGAACAGGTGGTCGATTCGATATTGGGGGTGTATAGCGATAATAATCCTGCGAATGATGCTTCGGCGGGGGTGGGGTGGGTGCGCGGTGAGGCGATTGTCGATTGTTATGGTCCGCAGTATTTTTTGTTGATTATTGATGATTTTAATCATAGTCGCGTGAATAGCGGGGTGGTGGGGATTGGCGAGGTTGCGACGTCGTTGGCTCGGCCGATGTATTTTAATGCGAATTTGCCGAGCGCGACGGAATGTATGCCTGATGTGGCGGATGTGCGGGGGGGAGGTAAGAAACAGAAATTGGTGGTGCCGTTGGTGCCGCGGACATTGACCTTTTCGCAGATTTATACCTTGAATCAGATTACGGCGAACCGGGGTGCCGGGGGGATAAGCGGGAAGAATCGGGAGATGGGGCCGAAGACGTCGGATGTCTTTGCGATGATTCCTTTACGGACGACGGTGGCGGGACTGTCCCTGGGGCAGCATTATATTGATTATGGTCCTTCGCTGCTTACGAACCAGCGTGCGTATTTTGGGCCGGTGGTGATAAATAAGCTGCGCGTTACCTTGCGTGATGATAAGGGGTATATCGTGAATTTACATGGGAATGATTGGTCGTTTTCGTTGGTGACGGAGGAGCTGTATGAGTTCTAGGGGGGTAGCGCCACGAGACGGCGCAAACTTCGTTCGATAAACTGGGAGGGGGCAAGCCCCGCCGTAAGACTTGACCGGCGAAGCAGCGAGGTTCGGAGTTGCGGAAGTGAGTTGACGAACGAGCGTAGCGAGTGAGTCAATGAACGGAGCGACGTAGAACCGAGTGAAGAGTGAATATTGACGGCGGAATAGTGTTGGTGGAGTGTGCGTGTGTGTGTGTGTGTGTGTGTGTGTGTGTGTGTGTGTGTGTGTGTGTGTGTATAAAATCCTCCGTCAATATTCACTCTTACTCACTCACTCACTCGCTCACTTCGTTCGTTCGTTTGTTCGTTCGTGCTATCGCCGGTCAAGTCTTACGGCGTTAACGCCGGGATGTGTTTTATGGGGCGTGTGCGCCCCCTGTGGTCTATAGAACGAAGTTTGCGCCGTTGGGGGGCGCTACCCCCCCTGAATAAATTATACATGTATTATATATACATTATATATACACTTTTAGTAATAATATGGCTGATATTGCGAAATCACTTCTGTCTGCGGTAGGGTTGGGTTCTGGTTCTTCGGCGTCCGGTGGTGGTGCGTCTGGTGGTGCGGCTGCTCCTGCGGCACAGGCCGGCGGTGCCGGTCGGACTCGTTGCCCTCGTGGGTCTCGTCGTAATAAGGCGACCGGTGCGTGTGAGAAGTCTAGCGGGTATACCGCGAAGAAGCGTTGCCCTCGTGGAACCAGAAGAAATGCGAAATCAGGTGTTTGCGAAAAAATTGAAATGCTTTTACGCCATGTAGGCAAATCACAGCGTCAAGTGTCTAGTACCATGAAATCGTCCGTGAAGAAAGTGAATCAAGTTGCCAAGGCTGCGTTGGTGGAGGTTGTTGAATTGAAGAAGGCTGATGTTGCGGTTGCTGCCGCTGGAGTGGATCGTTTGGCTGCGGCTCGTGCTGCGGCGGCGTTGAAGCGTCAGAAGAAGGCTGCGGCGTTGGATGCTCGTGCGAAAGGTAAGATTGCGGCTGCGGAGGCTCGCGAGAAGGAGGCTGAGAGAGTTGAGACTGCGGCAGAGAAGGAGCGTGAGGAGTTGTTGGCGAAGATTGCGCGGACTCGCAAGGCGATGGGAATCCGCAAGAACGAGGAGAACCCGGCTGCGTTGAGGCGTTTGATTGAGCAGTGGGAGATGGAAGCCCGTATGAGAATTCACAACAGAGGAGGAGACAATAAATGGCACGGCGTCATCCCGAAGCAAGTGGAGCCAAGCATGGGTGCCTGAAATAGGTGGGTGGAGGGAAACAAAATAAATAAAATAAAAAGGAGCGGTTGTGTCCTATCCTTTTTATTTGTATTTTTATTTGTATTTTTATTTATTTACAGGTGAATGTTTTTAGCGCTTGTTTGATTTCGCGGAGGATTTCCTTTTCCGCCTGTTGGTGTCCGGTGGTGGTGCTTGGATGTGCTGCGATGATTTCTTGGACTCGGGCTGCGAGGTTGGTGCCCATACATCCGTGCGACTCTGGTTCGTCGGGGATATCCTGGCGCATATATTCTAGGAGTTTTTTCCATTTTCGAATCCAATTCTCCGACTCCTCCGTTGTCGTCGTCGTCGCCTTCGTCGCCTTCGCCTCCTTCGTCTCCTTCGTCTCCTTCGTCGCCGTCGTCGCCTTCGTCTCCTTCGTCTCCTTCGTCTCCTTCGTCGCCGTCGTCGTCTCCGTCGTCGCCTCCCCTACTGGTCTGCCACATCCAATCCCGCTGTTGGGGGGCGGAGACCCCCCCTGGTCTATAGAACGTAGTTCCCGTCGTTGGGGGGCGGAACCCCCCCGGAACACCATTGCGATGATTCCGAATATCCCGCAGTATCCTGGATTGTATGTATCGTTGCCGTAGTTCATACAAACCTTCGGTGAAATTGGGGAGAAGTAGTTTTGGGTCACGTCGTAGACGGTTCCGGGCTCGTCGGTGGCGTCGGCGTCGGGGTGGTAGGTGTGTATTACCCGGATTTCGCTTTGGACGTATTGTCCGTTACATTCGAAAATTGCGATGTGTTCGGGGTTGGTGGTGATTGCGCGGCTTTTGAAGAGGACGAGAGAATGTGCGTGACTGCCGCGTTGTTGTAGGTTGATGAGGCGGAATGATTCGTATGGCATTTTGTCGGCGAGGCCGTGCGAGTTTCTTGATGAGCGGCGGGCGGTGGGCGCGACGGGCGTGGTGGTGGTGGGCGCGGTGGTGGGCGTGACGTCTACGGGTGTTACAAAATATGATAGAGGAATGTACTTACTGGTTGTTGCGTCTAGAAGTGCGGCTTCTTGACCGTTGGAGAGAAATCTCTCGAACTCTTGATTCTTACGTGTGCTCTTTTGGAAGAGAGCTGTGCGGGATGTCATATTGTCTGATGATGAGTCTTGATGTTTGATGAGTTGCGTTGGTTGATGAGTTGCGTTGGTTGATGAGTCTTGTTGTTTTGATACGGAATAACAAAGTATTTCAATTTTATGGATTTGGATGCGTATTTTGATGGATCTAGATAAAAAATACGGGGACGACTCGTCTCGATGTCATTATTGAGCGGCGTTAGCGCGAAGTTGCGGAATCGCGGAGTTGCGAGGTTGCGGAGCAACGGAGCGACGGAGCGATTCCGCAACTGAGCAAAGTTATCCCACTCCCCCGTTTCATATGCTTTGCTCCTTTGAATAATAATCTCTCGAGAGATTGGATTATAGTCGGCGCTGGTGATGGTGGTGGTGATGGTGGTGCCTGTTGAATAATAAGCGTTGCTAGGTGTTCGTTGATATATTGTGCGTCAGCGGTGTGATTGCGTTCGAGTTCTTCTTTTGTGGCGTAGTATTCGTTTCCGATGTAGATGTATCGTGTGTAGTTACGGTCGCTGAATAGCTTATTAAATACAATTCTGGGTGGGAGGTCTGGGACGGGCGGTGGGGGGACTGGGACGGAGGTGACTGATGATGGTGTGACGAGACGTTGTGGTGGTGTGACGAGACGTTGTGGTGGTGTACGGTAAACTTCTCTCGCCGTCTGGTTTTGTATTACTCCAATACCTTTGATTTGGGGGTTCCGCCCCCCTACGGCGGTTTCAAGCGCAAGCGAGTTTTGTGCGGATTGTGCGGATTGTGCGGAGGTGACGAGACGTGGTGGTGTACGGTAAACTTCTCTTGCCGTCTGGTTTTGTATTACTCCAATACCTTTGATTTGGGGGTTCCGCCCCCCTACGGCGGTTTCAAGCGCAAGCGAGTTTTGTGCGGATTGTGTGGAGGTGACGAGACGTGGTGGTGTACGGTAAACTTCTCTCGCCGTCTGGTTTTGTATTACTCCAATACCTTTGATTTGGTTCTCGTCATTATTCATTTCAATGACGAGAATTTTGACATGTGGCGGCATTTTGGTGTGCGACATTTCTCTCGGACACCCATAAATACATTTCAGCGGGCGCTGGTAGATTTGTTCGTATGTTGATTGGTTCTGTGCTTTCCAGTCTTGGGATTCTTGCCAGGTCTTGTTGTTGAAACGCGTACAGGCGGTGAGGAAGGGGGGGGTGACCCCCCCGGGAGTGGGACTCGGGGGGTAGCGCCCCCCAACGGCGCAACTACGTTCGATTGGCTGCTCTTCCATTGATGATTGATGATTGATGCTTGATGATTGATGATTGATGATTGATGCTTGATGATTGATGATTGATGCTTGATGATTGATGCTTGATGATTGATGATTGATGAAAAATAGTTCAATTATTTCCTGGGGGAGGAGTCTGCCGTCAATTCTTACCTACGGTCGCTTCTTACGGCGGGGGCGCTGGGTCGTTTTTTTTGTTAGTCCTCCGGGTTTAACATGACGAACTCGTCTTGGTCTTCTTCTACGCTGTTGGGGGGTTCATCCCCCCCTACTGGTTTATCGAACGAAGTTCCCGCCGTTGGGGGGCGGTACCCCCCGCTGTTGGGGGGTTCACCCCCCACTACTGGTTTATGGAGCATCGCTGCGCCGTTGGGGGGCGCTACCCCCCCCCGGATAAAGTCACTGATAATCCTCGGTGTTGCTGTATCAAACCCCGCCAGGTTGAGTGTGTTCAAGTCCTTGGGGTCGGCGATGGTCAGGCAGTTTGACGTCATTCCAACTACGATGAGTTTGGCGTCGATTCCGGTGCCTTTGCGGTATTCCTCCAGTGCGGCCTGCGGGTGGATTGTTCCCATATACGTTTCGCTGTCCGTGTAAATCACGAATGCGTCGACCTGTTCCTTGTTTTTGAGTGCGTGAATCATCGGCAGAGCACAGTCCGTTGATGAGAACGGCATTTCCACGAGCTTGAGTGCGTCGGCGATTGTCATTGTGGGGAGGCCAGTGGCGGGGTCGGCGGTTGCGTCCATATAACCCACGATGGCGTTGGTGATGTCGATGAGTGTGTTGGAGAAGGCGCAGATGGTGACGTTGGAGGGTGTGGCGGGTGGTGGGTATAGCTCTGGATGGTATTGGCTTGGAGGCGGTGGGGTGTAGTATGATGAGTATTGTCCGGGGGTGGCTTTCGGTGCTTCTGCAGGGGTGATTGGTAGTCCGAGGTATTGCTTTGTTTTCCTGTATTCGTCAATAGTCGGGGGTCGCACCCTTACGGCGGGTGGTGGTGCGGCGGGTCGTGCGGCGGGTGCGGGGGCGGGTGGTGGCGGCGTGAATTGACATTGCTTGGTTTCGGTGTTCTCGTATAGTGTGCGGCCGTCGGGAAGTTGCGTGGTCGTCCATGGGGGGGCGGGCCCAGAGACGGCGGGTTCTTGGGCGGGTTTCCGCGAGGGGGCAGCCAATAGAGCGCAGCTTCCGCCGTTGGGGGGCGGTACCCCCCGCTGATTCTCGACGTACAGGGTCATCATCATCATCGCGACTGAAGCTGTGGCACAACTCACGATTGGCGATCCAGTACAGTATGCGGACGACATGCTGCCGCTTACATCCAGCGCGATTTTGATGCGCTTTCCCGTTGGTGTGATGTTTTGGAATGCGAGTTTGAATGCTTTGTCAAGTGCTTTGATGACACTGGGGTTGGGTGACCATACGAGACTGCCTTTATCACCTTGGCCTTTCTGGTAGGTCAGCATGGCGACGAGGATGGTGTAAGGATGGATTCGGGTGCGTTTGATGTCGTGGGCGTCGGTGATTCGGCGGATGATGTATTCGGTGGGGGGTACGCCGCCCCACTGCGTATTGGTGGAGTACGCGGAGGATGCGGAGGATGCGATGATCATGGGAGAGATATATTTCGGGTCGATGATGCCGATTTCGGCGGTGCTGAGTTTGCCTAAGTTGCGGATGAGGGCTGTCAGGGGCATTCCCTTGCCTTTTCCGTTGGCGCCTTTGCTCAGCAGGAGTGCTTCCCATACCTTTCGGTATTTGAAGAGTTGGGATGGGAGTTGTTCGCGGCAGAGGCCGGCCTGGTTGATGAGGTGGACGATTCGGTCCAGTTCTTCGCCGTATTGGTAGTTGGAAAGGCCGGCGAGTGATGGGTTGGCGCATGGTTGGAAAGGTCTTTCGGCGATGGTGTGGATTTCCTTGATGGCGTTGAAGAGCGCGGCGGTGGTGTCCCTCATCGACGGATTTTGGGATAATTGGGTGTTCTTGGCTTTCAGGATTTCGGTGAAATCCTCTTTGGTCTTGAAAACCCACTCTATGGCGAGTCGGCCTCCATCGTCTTTCATTTTCTTGGGGTCGATGTGGATGAGTGTGAGGACGTCCTTGATGGTCCAGCCTTCACGGTTTTGGTATTTGGTGACGAGATTCGCGACTTCGATTCCTGTGCGCGAGTAGAAGTATTCGCCGAAGACGCGGCGGATGCCACGACCGATGCCTGATCCTATGACGGCGGATGCGGGAGCGGGAGCGGCGGGAGCGGGGGCGGGGGCGGCGGCGAGATTGGGGTGTCCTGCTTTTGAGAAGATCTTGATGTACCCAATCAGCATATACATGTGTGTCAGGATGCGGACACAGTCGTTGACGATGGCGAGGGCTTGGGACTTTTCGGCGGGGGTGCGGGCGAAGACGATGGCGGTGGCGAGTGCGAGGAGTGTTGATTCTTGTTTGGCTGCGCGGCCGTCCGTACTTACCTCTCGGATGGTGTCGACGAGCCATTTGAAATTGGCGGGGGTGCGTGTCATTCGGAGGACGCAGGATGCGCATTGTGAGCTGACTTGTTGCGGGGTCTGGTAGTAGTTGCCGCCTTCACTGCCGATAATGAGGTAACGGAGGACTTGTTCTTGGTCGCTGATTTGCCAGACGAAGCCGCCGGCGTTGTTGGGGACTTGGTCGGGGTCTAGGCGGAACCATTGCGGGACTGCGGCGCGGACAAGGGCGGATTGTGCGGCTTGTGATGCCATTGCGCTGGCGGCGGCGGAGGGCTTCTTTCCTGATTTGGCCTTATTGGCGGAGGAGGATTTCTTGATGGGCATTATTGATGTTGATTGATGTTGATTGATTGCGGTAGCGGTGGAGGTCGTATAAACGATGTTGGTGACTGTGCTAATTGGATGTGTGATGGAATTTACTTTCAATTTTATCGCTCGGTTCTCCGTCGCTCCACGCGGCGGAGCCGCCTTCCGCAACTCGAACCTCGCTGCTTCGCCGCTAAAATCCGCCGTCTCTTAAAAAACATGTACAAAACACGACCCGCACATTCCCGATTCATATATTCAAAATATACGCACAAAACACGACCCGCACATCCCCGATTCATATATTCAAAATATACGCACAAAACACGACCCGCACATGCCCGATTCATATATTCAAAATAGACGCACAAAACACGACCCGCACATCCCCGATTCATATATTCAAAATATACGCACAAAACACGACCCGCACATCCCCGATTCATATATTCAAAATATACGCACAAAACACGACCCGCACATTCCCGATTCATATATTCAAAATATACGCACAAAACACGACCCGCACATTCCCGATTCATATATTCAAAATAGACGCACAAAACACGACCCGCACATCCCCGATTCATATATTCAAAATAGACGGCGGATTTTAGCGGCGAAGCAGCGAGGTTTGGAGTTGCGGAGTTGCGAGGTTGCGGAGCAACCGAGCGACGGAGCGACGGAGAACCGAGCGATAAAATTGAAATGTTTTGTGACGTGAGTGGAGGTTGGTAGAATCTCTCGGTGTATTGATATTAAATGGGAAGAGGTGTAGATATGCGATTCAGCGGTCCTGCTGGCGGATTTGGTATAAAGAAGCGTTCTGGGTTTGGTGGTGGTGGTGGTGGTCGTCGTCCCGCGTTTATGGAGCCTCTGAGTGTAGTACCGCCCAGAGACGGCGGCGGTGGTGGTGCTCTGACGCTGATGAGGAAGAGAATGTCTTCCTTTCCCCTCAAGGAGGATGCTGGATATATCGGGTACTTGACTGATGATGAAAGCGGAAGCGGAAGCGGAAGCAGTGGAAGTGGTGTAACCAGCGATGAAGGTAATAATGTTATGAAAATTGTGGAACGTCGTCGGCGTGAGTTGATTGGTTCTGATGCTGATGTGAGTTTTTCGACTTGTATGTTTATGATGATTACTGCCGGTGGTTTGTTGATGTTGTTCTTGTTTGCTGCTTCGCCTTGGGGGGTTCCGCCGCCTATGGGGGTCCGCCCCCAGTGACGGAACCCTATATTATATTAAACGTACCCATTGTGTATAATATATTATTGATTGTTGTTGTTCGAGAGATTTCTATGAATAAGAAGGAGTCCTTGCGGTCTGGGTCTCCAACGTCTCTGAAGCTCTTTACTTTTTGTTTTTACATCGGTAAAAATAGTTACCAAGAATTGGTTCGGATGTTGTTCGTATTGGTTGCGTCTTTGGATCAGTTTCATCCCGACTTCTTTTTGGTGGTGTATCATAATGTAGGGTTGACATTTGATGATCCGCGGGTCGAGTGCCGAAGATGGGAGGTTAAGGACGGAGGTGGCGAGAGATTGTTGTTGGAGGCGGCGGGGTGTGACGGTAACGTGTGGGTGGAAGGCAGCGCGGTTCGGAATCGTTGGCATAAGCTGAGTTTCAATAAAATCCATGTGTTTAAGAATTTGTATGATGAATATGGCGGTGAGTGTTTTACTTGGATTGACTTGGATACGATTGTCTTGGCGGATTTGAGTTATTTGGCGGATGTGGATAATTATTTTGTGATTCATGGCGGTAGAAGCGAGAGAACGCATGAGGTGTTGTGTCGTGGCGGCGGCGGTGGCGTTATTTGGGCGGTTCCTGAACGGATGTATATCCAGGGTTCGTTTTGGAAGTTGAACTTGTCTTTGTATCATGAAATATTACGTTTGGATTTGTTGTTTCGAGAGAATGGGGTGGTCTTGAAGTATGACCTACAGAGTATATTTGCGGTGATGGCGTGGGGGGGTGGCGGTGGACGCGACGGTGGGTTGCCGCCGTATTATGACGGGGTATCGCGTGCTGAGGACGGGAGTATGCTTGTGATTGGTTATAACTATCGGCCTGATGTTATGAATGGACTTGGTGTATGGGATACGAAGGATGGGACGGGGAATCATGTGAATACATCGTCGTTGGCGGAGATGAGGTGGGGGGGGACAGTAGGTTATGATGGCGCCGTTGATATCGACCGTAGGTTAAAATTGACGGTGGATTGCTCCCGGGGGAGTGGAGCGGCGTTAGCGCGAACGAGCAAAGAGGTCCATATTCTTTCGTTGACCTTTGATTCTTTCTTCATGAGTAATGTCTGTGGCTCTTCTGATTTTGCTCGTTTGTTTCCATTTTTGTTGGTTTGAATTCTGATGTTCGAGAGATTTGATTATCATGAGATTTTTACATATCACGATTTAACGGATTTATATATGATATCAATAAAATTGAAATGCTTTTTGTTGATATTACGGAATACATCGACTCATCATTATCAATGGTTATTACACAACAACAGCAGACACACTTGACCGAAATTCTCGAGGTGTTGGCGGATGGAAAAATTACGATGGAAGAAGCGTGCGCATTGTTTAAGGAGTGGACTGATGAACTTGCCGCAAGTGAAGGCAGTAGAGATGGCGGCTCTTGCGGATGAACTCAGGGAGTAATGGTGGGATGATGAGATGACTGTTCTGCTTGCTGAGGTCTATTTGTTAATAATTGGTAAAGGGAACCTTGACTGACTTATTGATTCGTTTGGCTGTCTTTCGCATCGCTGACTTTATTGACGGTGAATAATCGGCAACTGGGTTCAATGAAGGAATAATCTCTCGAAGACTTGGAAATACCTCGCGGTTGTATCGCTTCATGGTGTGAAATAAATAAACGTAGTTCTTAGTTATAGCATATGCTATTGGAGTATCCGCCGCCACCTTCAAATATGGATTGCCTGTAAATCCTCCCATTAATTCAGAATAATACTGTTCGACAGGCTCGTCTAGGGTAACTTGTACCACGTCGTGGCCTATGTAAAGGTACTTGAACTTGGCGGTGGTGTCGGTGGTGTCGGTGGTGGTGGTGTCATCTGTTAGTTGTGCGATTAGTGAGTTTCCAGCTAAACCAATGTCACATATATCCTTCAATGGTGTTCCACTCATTGTTTTTTTTGGTAACTTCGTTCCCGGTTTAAGACTAGATGGGACAAAAAGTTTCTTAATTTTTGTACGATAAACCTCTTTGTTGGCAGTAATGTCCGGACTGTATTTACTAGTGTATACAATTAATGTGTTTCCAAATACACGCACAACGAATGACGCACCTCCCGCAAAATGGATGAGGTATTGTGTGCCTTTCTTTTTTCGAATGGTGATGTTTTTACATGCCATTATTATGGTGTTTAATTACGTTACTACAATATGTATAGACATAAAACGGTTGGGATGTGGACTGGATGTGGATGTGGATGTGGATGTGGATGTGGATGTGGATGTGGATGTGGATGTGGATGTGGATGTGGACAACCTGACAGGCGACGATATTGCGCCGGAGGGCGAGAGTTGTCGCTGATTGGTTGTGGATGTGGACTGGATGTGGACTGGATGTGGACAACCTGACAGGCGACGATATTGCCTAACCGCGTGGTTATGCGAATGCCCTCTCTCGTTGCCCTGTGCCTTTTGCCCTGTGGCCACGCCCCCCCCCTACCGGGGGCCCTCCCTCCAACCCGCCCCGAATTTGAACCGAAATCCTGTTTCTATCGGTAGCCGGAAATGAGTAGGATAACGAACCATCGGTTACAAACGGCTCGATATATGGTGCGAGAATATGTGATTGGATTTGAGAAAGAGTTTGGGTTTAGTCGCCGAACATATGGGGGCGAGAAATGAGTGCGGCGGTAGGGGTGTGTGAGCGTAGCCATTCTTCCATTTCTTTGTGGCGTTGGGTTGCGATGGCTCGCGCGGTTGGTGTTTTGATGAATTGTGTTGCGAGTCTGAGGAGTTTTTCGTGAGCGTGTTTGTGTACGTCAGCGACGACTTGAGCCTGTGTGTAAGTTGGATTTGCTTCAGTGGTGTAGATGATTGCGCGGGAGATTCCGATTTTTCCGATTGCTTCGAGTTTGTCGGCGTCGCTGACGATGTTTCGGATTTGGGAGTAGTAAGCGCCGAGGATGAGCGGGAAGTCGAGTGGTGTACCTGACGCGATTGCTTTGTTTTCAGTGCTATAGGATACGTACTTGATGACGTGTTTGATTTCTGTGTAGTTCCAGATGTTTGCGGTGCCGAACTCGTCGAGACGTTGTTCGAGTGTACCGTCGTGGTCGTACTTGTGGTCAGCGATATCGTGGAGCCACGCTGCTGTGATTGCGTCGAGTGTGAGATGACCTGATACATCGTTGAAGTCTTGTTCGACGATGTATCTTGTCATTTCAGCGACAGCCTTCATGTGTGCGTGACCGTGTGAATCGTCTCTGTCTGCGCATGTTTCTTTGACGAAGTTGGATAGGAGGTTCCAGCGGGTTTGAATGGCGTCGGGGGTTGTGTATGTCTTGTGAACGAATTCAGAGACACGGGGATACTCGGCGATAGATGTCATTGTTGTTGTCTGATGGTTGCTTGGGAGCTACTTTGATGGTGGGGGGGTGAGGGGCTTAAATAGTGCTCACCCCGCATGGTGGCATCTGGATGACCTCCGTCCTTGGATGACCCCCTGGATGACCCCCCCTGGATGAC
>Ga0209086_10002359_pt1 | contig 14759 bp, 19 predicted proteins | sample M_130207_XF_Meta_FD_187312 | JGI IMG/M metagenome (GOLD analysis project Ga0209086, IMG submission 187312) | Freshwater microbial communities from Lake Montjoie, Canada to study carbon cycling - M_130207_XF_MetaG (SPAdes) (version 2) | ecosystem: Environmental > Aquatic > Freshwater > Lake... | reverse complement strand
ATTTATATTTATATTTATATTTATATTTATATTTATATTTATATTTATATAACGCAAAAAAGAATATTTTATAACCAACTTAAAGAAACACAATCTGAAATTTAGATCTCATCTAGAGCATCGTCGTCTCCATTATCGCTCTTTATTTTTATATTAATCCACTCCTTGATGCTATTTTTATTCAACTTCTTTTCAAATTTCTTATCCATCACTTCTTCGAGCTCCATCAGCTTCGGCATTTTTCTGCCAGAATAATTCATCTGGAACCATTCTTTAAAGACACTGTTCAATATTTTCTTACCCAAATGTGCGCCTGGAACTATCTCAATATTATCGGCAATAAATCCAGCGATACAGTCTTGACTCTGTCTGTATTTATTCGACGCAGCCTTTACTTCCTCGCAGTCGATTACTTCTCCGTCTGTTTCAAACGCACGCTTCACCAGCATACTGATAAAGACAATTGCCCACGATGGCAGTTTCTCTTTTAATCCTTTATCTTTTGGAAAGACATATTTGGTATCATCTGTGTGATGTTCGCCATCCGAAATAAACTTCGATAAGAAGTCTACTAGCTTCATTCTTCGCCACGTGCCATCGTCGCCTCCTCTTACTTCGAACAACGCATTGGTACAGACAACTAAACTAAACTGCGGTATAAAGATCTCACTGGAACAAAATAGCGCTCTTGCCTGAATTGGATCGCCGCCAGTTAATTCCTTCATAATTCCTTCATTAATGACAGCATCTTTGGATGGCTCTTGCATGACCGCATATCTTACTCCTTTTAATTGGATAATTTCCGATGAAGTTCCGCCAATTGCGTTTCGCTTTTCAGTCACTAAAGTTATCGGCACTGTTCCCTTATATTCTCCTAGTGCTTGCGACATCAGTTCTGTCAAAATAGACTTACCATTACTGCCTGAACCGCGATAAATGTTAAATGCGTGTTCCTTTTTGATTCCGATCAAGGTCGCTGCCAAATGATCCCACATATATCTACATAAGTCTTTCTGAGGAAACAACTGCTCCATAAACGTCACTAACTCTTCTACTATATCCGAATTTGCTTCCGCATTAAACGGAACATATGGAATTCCCGTTGTCTTTGTTATGTAGTCTTGTGGATAACCTTGTCTAAATATCTTGGACTTGAAATCTACTACGCCGTTTGTAAAACACATCAAATATGGGTTCGCATCCATATTTCTGACAAAGTTTTTGTCAAAGAATATTTCCATTGCCTCACGCATTATATTATTTTTATCTCCTGTTTTCTTCAATTTTATACAAATCTCCGCGATTTTCTTTATCTTCTTTTGAACAATTTCATGATGATCTTCATTTTCCTTGAAGCTTTGCATGTCTGCCAAATATTCAGCCTGCTTATCCGAATATAGCTGAAACAGATCTTTAGATATAGCCATTCGCAATGTCATGCCTTCGTCCTGTTCCCATCTGTGATTATTGAATACATGCCATGTCTTATTTGTCAAACTGCTACAAACATATTTATCTTTGAACATATGATAAAGAACCATCGCATAGTCCCAATCACCGACCTCAAATATGGTCTCTTCGATATAGCTATTGATTGTAGTCCGTTTGACCTTCTCATATTCTTCAAACGCATCCTGCTTTGCCCAATACATTATCGATTTTCGCGTCACGCCATCCGCTTTTTTATTAAAATGATATTTCCAATCATTATACAGCTTTGGAATACTATTGTAATCAAAGTCTGACGCTTTGCTTCTTAGCATGACCCATGATAGAAATAATCGCTCATCAGTATGTTTTAAAGCAAACGCGACCTGTCTGTTTAGCAAATGTGATCCAGGTTCGTAGTATTTTTGCGGCAACACTTGAGTGTATTCATGAGTCTCCTTTATAAATTGCTCGTTAATTTTTAATGATGACATGATATTATCAATTGCTTTCTTCAGAATATCGGGTCCTACAATATCAGTCAATTGAATATCCATATTGTCTTCTTCCTCCTCTAAGATTAGATTGACTTTTCCTTTTCCTCCGGACCCTAATGATTTCTTTTTCGATCCTTTGCTTGCTAATAATTTATTATATTGATCCACGATCTTTGGATTGATATCGAATTTTACATTCTGGGAATTCTGTGCGGATAATAGATGTAGATTTTTTGACAGATCAAAATCCTTCACTGATTTTGGCACTGTCATAAACTCATTATCGGTTGGATCTATTTCCGCAACCATATAATAAGTCAATCTGTATGCCTCATTGCCAGGTTTCTGAGATCCATACATTTGCCAGTTTATAACACCTTTGCTTATACCTTCATCTAAAACTCCAGGCCAATCATTCGTCAAAGGCAGCTCCCAAATATCTTTCAGTTTTTCTAATATCCGGTCTCTTAACATCATCTGTAAAACATGATCCATTTGTATTCCTATAATCATATGTATGCCATCTTTTGTAATATTTTTATCAGCAACCCTATTTACATGCGGTTTCTCCATAACAAAGATCGGGAACGGGGTTTTCTCTCTGAAAATCAGCAATTCCTTAAGTTCTTCCAAATATAGTTGAACTACGTCCTGTATATGTCCTACCGTATGTTGGCGATCTGTTACGCTAAAATCATAACGAAAATCAAAGTCAACTAAGATAGGACCAGTGCCATCTTTTTGTTGCGCCTCTGTCAAATATTCCTTCCTACCTTTTACAAATACACTTTCATAATATAGACGATAATAGAGCGGCAATTCAGCAGGTTCTATGCTATAGCTGCCACCATATATATTTAATTCTGGACTAGCAATTCTAGTATGAGTAGATGATTTTCCAAGTGTCTTAGCATTATGATTTGATAGAAACTCGCCTAGGTCCCCAACGTGTGATGATGATGTCATAGTATTTATATTCATAGTTAATATAATATATTAAGATTTTTCTATTTCATTTTTTTTTTAAATTATTTAATTATTATAAGGAATTGATACATATGTATCAAATACACATGTTATCAACATGCGTGTAGAATCTGAAATAATAAACTTAGTCTTTTATCGAATATAATATTATGTTCTAAAATAATATCCATTTCTTCTTGAATTTTGATAGTATATATATAACTTATCCATCGTTTATGATGATCTTGTATTTTCATGTGTATTTTACTTATTTCATTATTTAATATAGTTATTATTTCTAGGACTGATATTAATGCTAGCTTTATACTGGTTGGTATCTCAGTGAATAATTTATTAAAATCATTTGTTAAAACATTATTAATGTTATTACTGTTATAGTTAACTAACAAAAAATCATCCTTTACTATTTCTTTTTCAGTGTCATTTATAAATTTATTAATGCTTTCATTTATTTTGTCTTTGTCTTTGTCTTTGTCTTTGTCTTTGTCTTTTAAATAATATTTTTTAATTATATCCTTTATTAATGCGGAAACAATTAATAACTTATTGTGAACATCGCTGATTTTTAATTCCTTTTTATAATTATTATAATTGTTATTTTTGTAATCAATAAACCATACAAATAAACTGTGAGTGGATACAATAGAGGTTGTAATATTCGACGCAGTTCTCATTAACACATCGTTAGTTATTGTCGTTAATATATTCATAATTATATTTTATATTATATTTTATATTATATTTTATATTATATTTTAAATAGATATAAAAATTACAATAGATATTATAGAATATACAATATATTATAAATGAGTTCATCAAAGACTATAACCAAAGACACCATTAATCGTTTGTTAAAAGATGTTCGTCAAATTATGAAACATCCACTTACTGACAATAATATTTATTATACACACGACGACGAAGATATTTTGAAAGGATATGCGCTTATTGTTGGACCATCTGAAACGCCATATTTCGGTGGTTACTATTTTTTTGAATTTAATTATCCTTATGATTACCCATTCTCGCCGCCAAAAGTGAAATATATGACCAATGATGGTCATACCAGATATAATCCAAATTTATATAAATGCGGGAAAGTATGTGTTTCTATATTAAATACATGGTCTGGCGATAAATGGTCTGCTTGTCAAACAATTAATAGCATTTTATTGACACTTTGTTCCCTTCTGAATAATATGCCTTTTTTAAATGAACCAGGTCAGTATCCAACGTCTCGTGACTGTCTTGCCTATAACAAGTCAATCGAATATTCTAATATTAATTTTGCCGTTTGTGAGATGGTCAATCCTTTAAAAAATGCGGTGCCAGAGCAATTCAGAGGATTTAGTCCTTATTTGAAAGAGCATTTTTACAAAAATTATGATCAGATTTTGGATTTTGTTGTTAAAAAAAATGAAGTATTTGAAGTGTTAACTGTTCAAATATATTCTATGCAGACGCAGGTAGATTATTCTAGATTAAAAGATAAATTGATTGAAACTAAGGGGATTTTAGATTTGGATAATGAAAAAAAATAAAGAAGAAATAAATAAAGAAGAAAAAGATAATAAAAAGATAATAAAAAGATAATAAATAAAATTGAAATAATTATTTAAATATAGTATCTGTATATACTATACTATAAAATGCACTTCTGTTCTAAATGTCAAAATATGTATTACATCAGCATTGCCTCCGACGATGCGAATAAATTAGTTTATTATTGTAGGAATTGCGGGGATGTGGATGAAACGCTTTCAGTTGATAACGTAACCGTATCAAAAATTCAATTGAAGAAATCGGAGCAGGAGTTTAGTCACATTATTAATAAATATACTAAGCTGGATCCGACTTTGCCTCGTATTAACACCGTTTTGTGTCCGAATCCGAATTGTAAAACAAATACAGATGACTTGCCGCGCGAAATCATATATATCCGGTATGATGACACAAACATGAAATATGTTTACCTGTGCTCGACGTGTGATACGGTATGGAAAACAGAAGACAATAAATAAGTTTGATTAAGAATGATGATTAAATTGTTTTGTTTGTTAATTATTTTAGATAATTTTTATTTTATTTTATTTATTTATTTTTTATATTAAATAAAATTGAAATTATAATATTAAAAGTATCTATCTTTATATATTATAAGAATGAGTTACTTTGATGAAAAATATGGCGGAGCGGATGGTTCCGATGATGATGAAAAAAATAGTCAGAATTCTGATGATTCTGACTCGGAAACAGAAACAAATATAGATAAAGATGAAGAGATAGAAGAGGAAGATGACGATGAAGCAAAAGGTTTAGAAGATGATGATGGTGACGAAGATGAAGACGAAGAAGAAGGCGTCAAAATAAATTTTAAAGAAAAATACGGTGTTAGCTTTGGTTCCAATGATAACGAAGATCTTATCACATTTGCTCGTAAAAACAAGGAAAAACTGAAAGCAAAGTATGGAGAGGAATTTGGTAAAGATGAAGAGGAAGATATTCGAATAGTTCAAAAATACTTGGCCGAACAAAGAGAAAGAGAAGCCATGGAAGGCTCGGATGATGACTCTGAATCCGATTCTTCGCATGTAGCTCCTAAAAAGAAGTCAAAAAAAATGCCCGCTGGAAAGCAGAAATCTGCTTCAAAAGCCCCTGTTTATGATGAAGAAGACGACGAGGATCCAACCGGAGAAGTTTATTTACAAAAATTCGACAAGGAAATTAATGATAATTATTTAGTTAACTTTCATCCTGAAAGCGCGGTTCATAACTATGATGAAATCCTGGCAATGACGAAGATTACTAGAGATAAAGCTGGCATCATTATTGACGATCTACATAAAACACTTCCGTTTATAACTAAATACGAACGGGCTCGAATATTGGGTCAGCGAGCGAAGCAAATTAATAGTGGGGCATCTGTATTTGTCAAAGTCCCGGAGAAAGTTATTGACGGTTATTTGATTGCTGAATTGGAGCTACAAGAAAAGCGCATTCCTTTTATTATTCGCAGGCCGATGCCTAATGGTGGCAGCGAATATTGGAGTATTAAGGATCTAGAAAATATCGCGTTTTAATCCACCTTTTAAAAAAAGCTGGAGGCAAAACTTTATTCCACCTTTTAAAAAAAGCTGGAGGCAAAACTTTATTCCACCTTTTAAAAAAAGCTGGAGGCAAAACTTTATTCCACCTTTTACACCTTTTTACATTTCAAACGCCGATTATTTATAAAAAATTGATTTAAAATTATTATAATTATAATTTATATTATAATAATAATGTCAAAACCAGATACAACTAAAACATTTGTATATAAATATGAAGATGAAATAAAAAAATACTTTACAAATAATTTAATTAATAAAGAAATAATAAGTGAAATACCTAATGAAAAATATGAAAATATATTTAAGGATATTTATGAAAGAAGACCAGAAAAATATGAAAATATTTTTAAGAGTGCTAAAGACCAGAAAATAGGTCCCAAAAGTCAAATGAGTTATTATTTATATAAAACGTCTTATAAATAATCGGCGTTTGAAATGTAAAAAGGTGTAAAAAAGCTGGAGGCAAAACTTTCAAATTAAATTAAATTAAATAATAATATTTTTTATTATTATTTAAAGTCTTTTTTTCATATATACTTAAATGGATTGGACTTGGTCTTCTTTATATGCTTATACTTCCGGATATGCTTACACTTATGCTTATGTGGTTCCCACTTCTACCATTGTAATTGGACTATCTGTCGGTTTAATTAAATTTTCCGAATATATTCAGGGCATGTGTATTTCTAATACAAATCTGATTATACGACAAAGTGATCAAATACATTTTCTTCTAAATCGCTTAATCGATTTAAATAAAAAAATAGTTAGACTGGAAAATGAGATTACAGCTTTAACTGAGACAAATGTATCTTTTACTTCATTATCGACAATAGACGAAGTTGAAGAAGTTGATGAAGAAAAGGAAGAAGAAGAAGAAGAAGAAGAAGAAGAAGAAGTTGAAAAAGAAGAAAAAAAGGAAGTATCAGAAGAAGTATTTGAACTTATTGAAAAAAGATTAAGTCCTGTTACAACTGTTAATAAAAAATCTGGTTGGTTATCCTTTTTATTTTAATTTTAATTTAACGTTTTTTGTGACTTTTTCTTCGGTGTTTTTTGTGGCGTTTTGTTGCGGATCCGCCATTAAAAGTTTTTTTACCGAATACAGAACTTAATATAGGATCACCATCACTATAATCTACAACACCATGACTAATTCCATAAACAAATAAGGTTCCTCCACAAACCCCCAAAAAAAAGTATAATAAAGCTATATTATCTTTCATAATAATATACAATATCACAATATAATATTGTATATTAAAAGCGTTTATAATATATAGATTTCATTATATATATTATAATATGAAAGTAGCACTCTGTTTTATCATTAGTTATCAGCATATTTTAAATAAAGAACAACTATGGATCAACTGGATAAAAGAAAATCAAGACATCATTAATGTATATTTTCATTACAAAGACTTTAATCAAATTCAATCTCCATGGATCAAAACGTATACAATCCCTCCTAAATATGTCCATCCAACTACCTATTATAATGTCGTTCCAGCTTATATGGCTCTGCTTTCTTACGCATTTCATCACGACATTGAAAATAAATGGTTCTGTATGTTAACTGACTCATGTGTGCCGATTATCAGTCCTGCTAAATTTAGACAGTTGTTTTTTGAAAAATACAAGACCAGTCTGTTTTCTTGGAAGCCTGCTTATTGGAATTTGGAAATTCATCGACGTGCCAATTTGCGGCTACTTAAAAAGGAATATTGGCTCGCCAATGATCCGTGGTTCACTCTAACTCGAACTCATGTCCATAAATTCAATATATTTTTAGCAGCTAAAAATGACATCTATCAGATTGTTAATGCGGGCGGGCTAGCGAATGAAAGTATCTTTGCTATTATGCTTCAGACATTTAATGAACTAACAAATAAAGACACCTTGATAAATGCTGTCAGCACCGTAACCGATTGGTCGCGCATGTCGAGCCCGACGAGCCCCTATTTATTCAAAGAGGCGACTCCCGAGAATATTAATATTATTTCAAACCTACTTAAAGAAAATCCGCATGCGATGTTCTTGCGCAAGGTGGATCGCTCGTTCCCAGATCAGGCGATCCTTGACTTATATGGTAATGAAAATATAGGCAATTCTGTTTCTATTTTTAGCGAAAATAGAAGTCTGTTTACAAACATATGTCGTTGTTTTATTCTTTTTATCTGGTCTAGTTGTCTTGTATTATGGGTTGTAAATGAAAAAGTATTAAAGATATGTTGATATTATATAGTATAATATCAAATGGGTGGAAAACTTAGATATGATTATATTTTATTAAAAAGCATTTTCGATGAAGCAAGTGTTATGTTATTAGTAGATTACAAAGACATGTTTATAACAAGAGATACTAGAATTATTGGTAAATGTATTTTATGTGAAAAAAGTTTTAATAAAAGTTTTAATAAATTACATAAACAAAGAAACTTTGGTTGTGAAACTTGTTCAAAAATTTTAAAATTTGAACGCATAAAGGAGACTATGTTACAAAAATATGGTGTTGAATATGCTGCCAAATCTGAGATATTTAGAGATAAAATGAAAGAAACTACTTTAGAAAAATATGGTGTTGAATATGCCACGCAGCACAGTCATGTTAAAGATAAAATGAAAGAAACTAAATTACATAGATATGGAGTGAATAATGAGGAAATTAAAGCCAAAAGAAGATTAACTAATATAAAAAGATATGGGGTTGAAAATGCTATGCAGAATAAACAAATACGAGAAAATGCTAAACAAACTATTTTGGAAAGATATGGGGTTGAACATGTATCCCAAAACTCGGATATTATGGAAAAAATGACAACTCATATGTATAAATTTAAAGAATATATTACTCCTTCTGGCAATATATTAAAAATACAAGGCTACGAACATTACGCATTAGATCAGTTATTTCAAAAAGAAAACATATCAGAAATTGATATTTTAACTGGTTGTAAAAATGTGCCAACTATATGGTATGATGATCTAGATGGTGAAAAACATAGACATTATGTTGATATATTTATACCTTCTCAAAATCGTTGTATTGAAGTTAAATCTACATGGACTGCTAAACTAAATAATCACACTATATTTTTAAAGCAGGAAGCAGCAAAAAAATTAGGATATAACTATGAAATTTGGATTTATAATACAAAAGGAGAAATTGTTGAATTTCATGATTAACATTTCCATCGGCAACCGCATTCCAGGCACTGGACATATGTCGTCATACTTTCATCTGCTGACCTCGTTTGCGCCTGCATGAATGAACATTTTTTTGATTTACATTTTCGACACGTAAATGTGTCTGTGCATGCTTCTAATCTTGTTTCAAATTTGCTCTTATCTCGAATACTTTTGATTCTAATCATTTCCGCCCATTTTTCCGGCTGCATCTCATGATGCGTCATGAAAGCAATTGTATGCGACTTGATTTCGCCAGATACAACTTGTTCAATCAATTTGTCGTTTTTTAGATTTATATAGATGCTACGCAAATGATCTAAATAAATTTGGACGAAGAATGGATTGTCCCACTTCTTCACTACTTTTCTATTGCCGGCTTCTTTCAAAGCCCAATTATGTATTCCTTTTTCTAAATTTGCCGCATGTTTTTCGGACCCACCTTTGTTAACAAAGAATATGCTTAGTTTGGAAGCAATATTGGCTCTGAATTCATCTGGATTTTCGATAATTTTAACTGGCATTGTTGCTTAAATATATTATAATGATATGTTTAAGTGATTGTATAATGATAATTATTAATTCAATTTTTTCTAAGGAAACCAAGGTTTCCTTATGATCCTTCCTTTTTATTTCTTTGGTTTATTTCCTTTATTTTCACCGCTTTGCCGTAGGTAAAGCTTACTATTTATTTTTTATTTAGTTTTTTTGGTATCTGTTGCTTCCTCTTCTGAGCTGCTATAATCATATGCTTCTTCCGACAATTCAGATCCAATTTCTTCTAATAAAAGCGCCGCATCTGGATCTGTATCCGATGTATCATTTTCGACATCTTCGCTATCTTCCGTATCACCTTCATCTTCCGATCCTGACGCAGAATGCTCTGAAGACGACTCGGTATCGACCACAAAACCGTCCTTCAAATAACCGCCTTTTTTTGTCTTTTTTGCCGCAGGAATTGCGGCTAATTCATCCTCTTCCTCTTCATCTTCTGCCGCAGTAACTGCTAAATTTTCAAATCCGCCAAACAGTTTTTCATACATTTTTTCCCATAGTTCAACTGATAAATTATGAAGCTGTGGTTCTTTTCCTTTGTCAGGAGTAGTTGTTGCGACTAGAGCGCATGCTCCAAAAAACAATTTGGTATCAATTGGTGGCGGAAAATCGTATTTATTTTCCATGTTTGCCTTGCCATCTAGCTTCCCATACATGGCAACATTATATTTTTGACCATCTATTTTTACAGGCCAAACTGTGTGTTTTTCAAAATCATCCGCTTTTTTGAAACCGCATTTTTTGAATAGTTCTTCTTCTTTGTATTCTTTTACATTCAGAGACTTAAGCGTTCCTGTTTTATCGACGATAACTATTGTTAAAGAATGTGATTGCGATTGCGATTGCGATTGTTTCATTTACAAATTATATAAAATATATATACAATAGGTTTAAATAGTTTCTACAAATATTATTATAAAGAATATGTCAAATTTAATGAAACAAATGAAAATTTATGTTACAAACATTCCTCCATCTACTCTTAATCTTGAAAACCTTAACAAATTTCGATTGTCCAAAGATGGATACAAAAAATACGAATTAGTGTCTGAAGAATTTGGAACACATATAATCGATTATTCAAAAAATGGTGTAGAAAATATGTATAGAATTGAACCAAATTTAAATATGGACTTACATCTGATTAATAATTATAAAAATGATAAATTATATTCTTTGTTAGTTGATAAGACAGAATATGTTCATATTCCGGTTATTTCTCAGTTTCCAGTGGATTATATTCTAACCAAAATGATATGTTTTGAATATAAGATTAATGCGAATACAACTGTTAATAAAAAACCTGGACTAAAATTGGTTATAGAATGTCTTGAAGAAACTAACAAACTATTGGAAAAAGAGTTGATTCCTATTAATTTTTATTTTTTGGGTTCTTCGATACATCAATCAGAAGATATTTTATTAGAAGAAATCAATATGTTTTTATTAGAGCTTAACTAATATTTCAATATAATATGTTAAGTTGGATTATACAAATTTCAATCATTTCTATTATATTTATTTTTTTGGTGCATCATCTATTAGGCTTTTTTAAATCAACACTAACGGTTCCAAAAATGAAAGATTTAGTAAATTCTCCGGTTAAAAAATATCAGGATATATTTGATACAATTACAAATAGCAATACGATAAATAATTCAAATACTAATTATAATAAATATTTACCTACATCAGATCTAGATACTGATTATACAGATATTGATTTATTACCTACAGAGAATTCAAATTCAAATTCAAATTCATTAGGAACAGACATGAAAGATGAATTAAAATCGTTTCTCAAAAAGCAATTAAATACTTCCGTAGATGGTGTAAGCTCTAATTTTGGTTCAGCATTTTAAACAATGTATTATTTAAATTATATATTATTATTAATAATTTATAATTTAAAGATTTAGATCCATTATTATTATCATTAATATTAACATAATGGATCTATCTAGATTTGACACAACTCAATTACACAATGATTTCATGAATTCCAGACCATTCAATCATATAATTATTGATAATTTTTTGGATGAAGCATTTTTAAATGATATTTTATCTGAAATTAATAGTTATTCATCTGATACATGGTATGATAAGCAAAACGCAAATATTAATAATGAAGCCGACAGTATTGTTCAAAGTAAAAAAATTGCTCTTACCGACTATAACAAAATGGGAACCAAATCTCAAGGTTTTATTGACTTAACTAGAAGCGATAAATTCCTCCATTTTTTAAAAAACATCACCGAAATTTCTGATTTAGAAAATGATCCGCAATTATTTGGAGGAGGTGTTCACAGAGTGAATACCAATGGCCATTTAGCAATTCACAGTGATTTTAACATTCATCCGGTATTGAATAAATATCGTCGACTAAATGTGTTATTATATTTAAATAAAGATTGGCAATGTGATTATAATGGAGAATTGGAATTATGGAGCAAAGATATGAAACAATGCGAACATCGTATTGCTCCTATTTTTAATCGTTTAGTTATTTTTCGCATCACAGATGACGCGTTTCATGGTCACCCAAATCCATGGCTAAATCAAAATCCTAGATTATCATTTGCTTTGTATTACTATACAAAGGATCGACCTGAAGAAGAAAAGGCACCATTTCACTGGGCTTTGTGGCAGAAGCGACCTAATATTGGGTATTAATAATAATAAATAATTTAAATAAAAGATATAAAGATATATTGATATGTTATTAATATAACAATGTCAAGACCAAATAATAAAGCCAAAATCAATACTGATCCATCTTTAAATGCGGATGAAATCTTGCATGAGTTTCCAAAATTTGAACTTTCTTATGAAACAATGATGCATAATAAAGTTCATGATTCCGACATTATGTGCGCTTGTCCAGAAGGTGATAAGTGTTTCGCATGGTTTACGGAATATAATGATGAAAATGTATGTTTCCTTTTTGAAATGGAAAAAAGGTCAAAAGATCGAGCTATAAAAATAGCGGTAACCAGTTTCAATGATGCGCTTGTTTATGGTTCAGGAACCATTTTGTGCGGCACTGTGTTTAAGTATAATGATGTTAGTTGCTTCTGTATACAAGACATGTATTACTATAAAGGAATTAATATGACTGGATATTCTTACTTGAAAAAGTTACAAACTATGAAGACATGTTTAGAAAAGGATCTTACAAATGTTGCTCTAACTAACAAATTCACCATTTTTGGTCTACCTATTTTTAGCACCAATTTTGGCGCATTGTTACAAGATATTTCTTCGTTGCCTTATAAGGTTGACACAATTCAGTTTCGATATTTTAATTCTAAAAAAATATCATGTGTTAAATACTATAAACCGAATAGTAACAACAATGGTATAAATAATAAAAATAGGGTAGACAATGGACAAGCGGTAGCAAAAACAAATAAAGCTGTATTCAAGGTTTCGCCTCAAATTCAAACCGATATTTACAATTTATTTGCTTACAAGGATGGGAAAGAAGAATTCTTTTCTATTGCGTTTATTCCTGACTTGAAAACAAGCATGTTTATGAACAAATTGTTTAGAAATATAAAGGAAAATAGTAATCTAGATGCGCTAGAAGAGAGCGACGAGGAAGCGGAGTTTGAAAACGAAAGAGAGGATAAATATGTGTTTTTAGATAAGTCGTTTAAAATGAATTGTCAATATAATCATAAATTTAAAAAATGGGTTCCTGTGGATTTAGCGCCAAGGGATAGTCGAGTTATTTCTTTGTCACTTCTTGTATAACACTTGAAAATCTTATATAGGGTATATGTATAGACAATGTCTTTAGTAAATGTGAACGCATCGCATAATTCTGGGTTTGGATTTACTAGCACAGTAAATCCTAGATCTGTAAATCCAGCTGTTTTATCTGTGCCAACTAGCAATATTCAGGCAGCGGCTGCTTCTAAAATTGTCGGAGGCGGCAGAATTAACCGTAAGAAAATAAATAAAATCTCTGGAAAGTATAAGATGAGAGGTTCAAAGAAAAGTAAAAGACGAAGTATTAGACGAATGAAAAGCCGAGTTAGAAGCCGATTTGCTAAGCGAAGCGCTAAACGATCACACAGTCGCAGACAAAGTAGAAGTCGAAACCTTAAAAGAAGTGCTAGTAGAGGTCAGAAAGGCGGCTACGCTCAGTATCAAAATAACATGCCGAATACGCCCTCTTTTTCCACTGGTGGTCCGCTATCGCCATCTTTAAGCGCTTTGGCATCACCACCACCTTACCAGACGCTAAGCAACTGCACTAACTGCGTTGACTCGTACAATCATTTTACAAATTCAGGTACGCAATCCAAAGGATCGTATTAAATATAAATATCAATTAATAAAATTATATAAAAATATAACTTTATTAAACAATAATGGAAGAATTATTACATAAAATAAAAATTTTAGAAGAAGAAAATAATATATTAAGGGTAGAATTAGAGGAAACTAAAGAACATTTAAAAAAATATACAGCTCCAAAAAGAAACAAAAAATATTATGAAACACATAAGGAAGAATTGTTAAATAAAATGAAATTAGAGCCTATAGCATCAGACAAAAGAAAAGAATATAATAAAAATTATTATTTGAAAAAGAAAGAAATTCAAAATATTAAGGAATAAGATATATTGCGTATTATAACTTAAATATAAATATTTACTTAATATATAAATGCCAAAAAAATTTACATTAGAGTTTTTAAATCAAATTTGTAGTGAAAAAAGAATGATGCTTTTGAAAAATTATTCAGAAGATGAATTAAATAGTCAAAAATTTATAGACTTTAGATGTATAAAATGTAATGAAAATACATCTAAAAGATTTGAATTTATTATAAAATATGATGCTATTTGTCATATTTGTAGTTATAATCAAAAAGGAATAACAGCGAGAAATACTACACTAATTAAATATGGAGTAAAAAATATATCGCAATTAGATTATATTAAAAATAAAAAAAAAAGAGACTACATTTAAAAAT
>Ga0209086_10002358_pt1 | contig 14761 bp, 19 predicted proteins | sample M_130207_XF_Meta_FD_187312 | JGI IMG/M metagenome (GOLD analysis project Ga0209086, IMG submission 187312) | Freshwater microbial communities from Lake Montjoie, Canada to study carbon cycling - M_130207_XF_MetaG (SPAdes) (version 2) | ecosystem: Environmental > Aquatic > Freshwater > Lake... | reverse complement strand
TGAGTTCGGGCTTGGTTATTTCGTTTGCATCTACTGCAAGATCCATGTCTCCAGAATCAGCTTTGCGCCCTGTAGAACCCAACCACTTGTGTGGCACCCCTTGTGGATCTTTTTCTAGAGTAAGATCAAGTCCGGTGATCATTTCCAACCAAGCAACTGTGCCCGGAATGTCTGACCGGTTGATACGCTGTGTCACTGGTGTACCATCTGCATTTTTGAATACGTTTCCACCTTCTAGTAAGTTCATTTTTTAAAGCACTCCTGCAGATTTAAGTAAAGCATCAAGAGTTGGAGAGCCTGTGCCGGCAGGATTTACTTTTTCTCCGCTTTTTGTTAAAGTATTTTTCATAGTAGCCAGGTCGGCGGCATCAATACCCATGACATGCATTAGTGCATCAGCCGATGTATTTCCAGTACCGCCAGCAACTCCGGCCTGGCTGCCTGTCCCAGCAGCCTTAGTGGCAGCCATTTGATTGATCATGGGAGCAATACCGTTTTGTGCCAATGTTAAGAATGCTTTGCTTAATGCATCAGGGGTTGTGGCCGGGCCATCAGTTAATTTAAGAATTTCTGCAATCTCAGTAGTGATGGTATCAATATTTTGTTTTGCTCTCATTTTTTCATCTAGATCAGTAATCTTGGTAAGAATTTGTGTATAATCATACGTGGGGCCCGAACCCAGCATGGCAACAATCATTTGTTTGACTTGATCTTTTGCTTTTGTTTTAGATGCATCATCCAATTGTGTATAATTAGCCACCGGAGAACCATCTGGCAGTTTGGCATTTTGTACAGCACTATTTAAAATTTCTGCATATGATTTTTGCATGGCCATGGCCATTGGTTTAACTGATGCGGCCGTGGCAGCAGTGGCCGCATGTTGTCGATCCCCGGAAGTTGCATTAGAATCTGGAATTGATATGCCAGAACGTGCAGATGCAGATGCACCGGCCTGTTTACCAATCTCTCTTCCGACTGCCCCAAGCACAGCGCCGGCCCCGGACATAAATCCTTCTTTTAATGGTTTGTAAGTAATTTCATGAATCTGCATTGGTTCTCCTGACCGATCTGGAAAACTTTCCAGCGTCTTTTGTTCTTATGGCATTGAGCAGTTTACGGGTGAGATTTTCGGCCTGTTCGGCACCAAATTCAGTTTCGATCTGTTCAATCAATCTAATGGCCCCGGCAATGATGCTGTCAGCTCGAGTTTCGATTATCAAACGGCGATCACGTTCTACATACAACGTGTCTAGTTCTTCTAGAATACTTCGGGTCTTTTTCTGCATTCGCTTTGGGCCTTTGGATTATTTAGTGCTTTTAGTATTCTAATAAATATGATTATACAGGAATACCCATGACAAGTCAAATTAACCCCAACAACATAGACGGCACCTATCCCGTTGCAGGCCAGCCCAATAATACCCAGGGCTTTAGAGATAATTTCACCAATATTAAAACCAATTTTTCAGCGGCGGCCACAGAGATCACTGACTTGGAAAACAATGGTGTTTTCAAAGCCGCGCTGTCAGGAACCACGCTGGACAACAACATGAGCGATAATTTGATTTATGCTGTGAAATTGAATGATCTAAGTTACACTGCACTACAACAAACTTCTACCGCAGGGTCGATTACGTTAAATTACAGTTCTGCACAATATCAAACTATTGCTCCTACTGCTAATATTAGTTTGGGGTTCAGTAACTGGCCTGCGTCAGGATCGTATGGTGAGCTCACTATCAATGTAGTTGTTACCAATACTGCTTATACCATGACCCTGCCAGTGGCAGTTACTTTGGGGTTGACCGGTATTCAAGGCTATAGTGCAAATGTTATTACATTTGCTGCCACTGGCACATACAACTTCAAATTCAGCACAGTTGATTCCGGAACCACAATTACCATATATGATTTGAATCGTCCTTTAAACTACTATACTAATGCAGTCAACGTGGCTGCATCAACTGCCAGTACTAGTACCACAACCGGTGCATTGATTGTGGCAGGTGGCGTAGGCATTGGTGGTAATTTGTATGTAAACGGGGATATTTTTGGCAACATCACCATTGGTGATTTTTCTACAGGAAATGTAACTGCCTCGGGATATGTCAGTGCAACAGGTAATATTTTAACTTCTGGGTTAATCACCGCAACCGGTAATATCACTGGTGGTAATATACGTACTGCCGGATTAATAACAGCTACTGGTAATATTACAGCCGGCAATATTTTAAATAATGGATTAACTTCAGTTACTGGTAACATCACCGGTGGTAATATGTTAACTGGCGGACTTGTAAGTGCAACCGGAACAGTTACTGGATCAAGTCATTTGGGATCAGTTGTATCAGTCAGTGCAAACGTAACCGGTGGTAATGTGTTAACTGGTGGCCTGGTATCAGCAACTTCAACTGTCATTGGATCAAGTCATTTGGGTGCAGTTGTGTCAGTTACAGCAAACGTAACCGGTGGTAACATCTTAACTGGTGGATTGATTTCAGCAACTGCCAACATAACATCAGCAGCCAACATTACCGGTGGTAACATATTAACAGGTGGATTGATTTCAGCAACTGCCAACATAACATCAGCAGCCAACATTACCGGTGGTAACATATTAACAGGTGGATTGATTTCAGCCGCCAGTACTGTTACCGGCACAAGCGTATTAGGTTCAGTTGTGTCAGTCACTGCCAACATTACCGGTGGTAACATATTAACAGGTGGATTGATTTCAGCAACTGCCAACATAACATCAGCAGCCAACATTACCGGTGGTAACATATTAACAGGTGGATTGATTTCAGCCACTTCAACTATTACGTCAGCATCTTCTATTAAATCAAGCGGTGCAACTGCAGGTATAGGATATGCAACCGGTGCTGGTGGGACAGTTACTCAGGGCACAAGTCGTGCAACAGCAGTTACATTAAACACAGTCACTGGCAATATTGTATTATTCACTGTTGCAGGAAATACTACACCTACCACATTCACACTCACCAACAGTGCAATAGCAAACACTGATGTCGTGATCCTAAATCAAAGATCCGGTACCAATTTGTATAATTTACTTGTGTCACAAATAGGTGCAACAGGTGGTAATGCTAACATAACTGTATGGACCACTGGTGGTGTCACTAGTGAAGCACCTATTATCAACTTTGCTGTGATCAAAGGCGTTGCGGCCTAATTTGATTTGATCTGTCCCAGCAGTTGTTTTAGTTTTGCACTTTGAACATCTGCTGAAACAATTCCGGAAATGTGGCGCGACAATTTGTTCCACGGCGTTGATCAATAGAATCTAGGGTAGCAATTATTTTGGATTTTCTTTTGTCTGCATCTTTTAATGCAAACACGCCCTGGGTTAGTTGTTGTCTATACTCTATTGGGTCTGTAAATCTTGTGGTATGGAAATTATGTTGCAGCCATGTTAGCAATTTGTCCAGGTTAGCATGATTTAAAATACCAACCGATGTATTGATTGCAAACATACAATTATGCGGCGCATTATCAATATACCATTGCAAATTATCTGTTACCTGAGCCCACTTTGCAGGGAACCGTTGGTATTCAAATCTTTCACTGACGTCATCGATACTGAAATCAAGTTGCACTAACTTAAATTGCTCCCACAAATTCAACAACTCTTCATTTGGTAATATAGTTCCATTAGTGTTGTAATTTAAGTGTACTTGATTTTTATGCTCAACAGCATGTAACAATTTTACATGCTCTTTACTTAACAACGGTTCGCCGCCATTGAAATGTATAAATTGTATATTACTCAAGTCGATGGTTTTCCAAAACTGATTAGCCGTTGATTTTTGTAATTCCTTGGGTAGCCCAAGTTCTTGCTTCCATACACTACTATTATGCGGTCCGCATATTACACAGGCTAAATTACATGTATCACCAGTCCAGTAATCCATACGAATTAACTCAACCTTGTTGTTGTTAAGGTTGTGGTCTTTGTACCAAGAGTTGCTACCTTGCCGTCGGCTTGTTAGTCCAGCAGATTCGGCATTTTTACAAATACCACATGCTGTTGGTAAATTCCCAGTGGATATCTCATTGCGAAAACTAACAAGGTATTCGTTTTTCAAAAAATCAACTACTTCAAATGGGCGTATAGGCGATATACAACAAGGCGAAATTGCTAGTGCATTTTGCCGAGCAACAATGTTTATATTTTTATAAATGTCAATGCATGTCATTGAGATTTAATTTGTCCTAATAAATGTTTTAGTTTTGCACTTTGAACATCTGCTGATACCTTGCTGGTTTCTTGTGGAGGTTTTTCCCAAGCACTGATACCTTCGGGACGGTTCCACTTTACAGGTACATTCTCATCTACCACACCATCCTCGTCGGCACGGACTTGGCTACGTGCTTTGATCGAATCCATGATGTTTGTTGTGGGTTTGTTATAACCGTTTTCTTCCCCGCCTGCGTCTGTGATACGCATGGTATCAATGTTGTATTCCAAATCAATCTTTTGTCCAACACCGGTTGAACTACGCGACTTCATACATTGTATTTGATATTTGCCACGTTCTTTCATAGCACGGCTTGTAAAGATACCAAACACGTTGTCAGCAGTATTGATCTTGGAGATACCACCTGAAATATGACTGTGGTCAAATTCAATTTCTTCCACAGCCGACCTATTCAACTGTGATGCAGTTACCATCAACACGCCCAGTTCCTTGGCCAAGTTACGCAGTTCTTCTGAAACATATTTGTCTTTAACAAACAAGTCATTGGGCGAAACTTTGGCACTCACAGGCATCAGCAAGTCCAAGTAGTCAATCATCACAAAGTCTACCTTCTTGCCGGTTTGAATTTGATACTCTTTCAAATACGCACGGATATCATTGATGTTGCTCTGTGCTGGCAGGCCTTTCACTTGATAGCTACCGGATTTTTTAGCAACCAGTTTAACTTTGAGTTCTGCTGTGTCAATATCCTTGCGAATGTCTTTGGTGCTCATGTTTGTTAACATGGCATCTGTTCGCAAACTTGTAAGTTCTTCACTCAGTTCCAGGGTGATGTACACACCACTCAGGCCTTGTTGTATCCAGTTTAAAGCAATGTTCATCATGACCAAACTCTTGCCCGATCCGGATCCGCCGGCAAAAATGTTAAGTTCACCACGACTAAATCCACCATACAGTAATCTATCCAGTTGCGGCCAACCTGTCGAGACCTGGCCGCCCGAGTTAAAATATCGATTGATACGACCTGCGGGATCTGCAAAATAATCTGTGCCCATGTCCTTAGTTAAGGATATTTGTACTGCATCTTTGATGAGTTTTTCAACTGGTTCAAATTCGCCCTTCTCCAACAAGTCTGCTGATTTTAGTATTGCACGTTCAAGTTCTTGACGTCGTGTAAATGCTTCAAACTCACCCATGAACCAATCGTAATGACCTTCATTCAAGTCCGGCACTGGTTGTAGTTTTATGCCTGTGGTTGCAGAAATCTGTAACCTGTCAGGCATGGTCTTGTGAGCGTCTGTGTGTTCTTTAATGAACTCCGCCGCTGGCCTTAGACTTCGGTCAAAGTTTTGCGGATTATAAATGTTTTGAACACGCACATAACTTGTTGCGTCTTCCAGCATCATTTCTAGGAAAAATTTTTGGACATCGAGAGAATAATCTTTAAGCATAGGGTATTATAACACATACATGAAGTAAAAACAAGTTCATCTGATAAATAAGGTAATTCTTTTAATTCCAATTTACATATTCACCGGTATCAACATCTCGATCAGCAAATGTTTCGGCGTCTTCTTGTGACATTCCTGTGCTTTTTAAATAATCAATTCTCTGAGGATAAGTTGCAGGCTCGTATTTTTTTCTTGTAACACTATCATACAGCATGTTATCATACTCAAGTGATTTAACTATTAGTGGGTCTACTGGGAGTTTCATTAATTTATTATAGCATTCTTTCTTGAACCCAAATGATACATGGTTCGTAGGTAAATTTTCAAACCAAGTTTTAGTATCACTATCAATGGTCGAATATTGTTCTAGTAACTCAATAGTGTGTTGCTTGTGATCTATTTCTGGGCGATCAATTGGGATCCAATTAACTAGTCTGCTATTTTCGCCAAGGTGTTCATAGATACTTAGACTATGAATATCTAAGTATGCTATTCGCGATAACATTATAAAAAAATTTATATCAGTTGCGTTATTTTCTAGAATCTGTGATTGTTCATTGTAATAAAACCACTCAATTATTCCAATCCTGTGTTTTTTCAAGGGATCTCGAATATATGAAAATACAATGTCTGTACCCCAATCGATTTCACTGGTTGTACATTTTTTCCATTTCAATTTTAAAAATAATTGTCTATAAAAAGTACTAGCGCATTTGGAATGCAGAAAGTACACTAATTTAGATTTAGGGTCTCTAAAACATAACCAAGGTGTGGTTGCATTTTTAACTATATTGAATTCTTTTAACAAGTTGTATTCCTTATGTGTATTTCAACTTCATAATAATTTATGCATAAATCTTTATAACATAAATCATTTGGTATAGTATTGTAATTTCCCGACGTTTTAGATTGTTGTAGTAAATGTCCTGCAACATATTGTGGTATATCTGCTACAAAATCATCATAGTTTATTAAATCATAGGAAATATTTGAATTGATTATAAAATTTTTAGATTCATTGTATAGACGATAAGATCTATCCCATAGTCCAAGATCAAACTGATCTACGCTAAACTGTTGCGGGATAATAGTTTCCCCACGAAAACGATGATACTTATCAGTTAGTTCTGCATATTTTAAACTCAATAATCCATCTACTAGATTTTTACGTTCGGTCATGACCACATGATCAAATTTAGCAATTGAAATTATTTTTTCAAAATCAAAGTGATCTAACACAATGGACAACAACTTAATAATTCCAAAAGTTTGTTCGGCTATCCATTGATATGGGTCGTTATCAGGAGGATAATCTTTTCTGGGATTTGTTTTTCTAATATATCTATTGAACGGCTCAGACAAATTTGCAATTCCCAACTCTTGTGACAAAATTTCTTGTATGATCGTTGTTCCGGTACGTGGCATAGCAAGGATTAGAATTTTTTTAATAGCCATTTTTTTCTCATCTCTATCTTAATCTTACTGGTTTCTCTCGATTGCATTATAGTTAGCAAGGTGCCTAATCGCCCTAATTTTATCACAGCATCATTTACATCTTTGCAACCTTCGGGCCACTCGGGTATGCTCACTGCCCAGTTCAATTCCACAGCACGGTCTACCAATTCTATGCCTGCGGCATCTTGATCGGGTACTACTACAACTTCTCGACCTAGACTGCGTATGAGTCTTGCTTGTGCGTCACTTATGGTATTATGCATTACTGCTAAACCACCAATAGTCAATGCATCAAATATGCCTTCTGTTACTAACACATGTGTCCAGGTGTCATGTTGTAGATCTGTACCAAATACATAACCTGGCGGTGTTTGATTGATGTATCTGGGAGTACGGTCATCTAAAAATCGTTGCGTAAATCCCACTACAGAATTATCGTAAGTGAATGGAACAATCACATATGATCTCAGAGATGCTCCCACAACAATAGATCCGTTATCTGGATCAGTGACCATGAAAGGATAATCTACAGGTGCTGATCTGTTTCTAAGGTATTGCCATGCTTCTGTATGTTTGGGTGTACACACTACTGAAAATGCAGGCAGTTCAAATTCTGGAAAAGAAATACCAGCCAGTGTATCGAATGTTTGTCTACGTTCTTGTAGTATGCCATTGATACTGCGATGTCGCATACTCTCCAAATTTACACGTTCTATTTCTGCTTCGGGCACACCCAGCCAAGTCAAGAGCCTGCGGGCCTTAAAGGAAAGATTCCGGCCAAGGATAAAACTGGCTGTGTATGCGCAATTGAAACAGTGATAACTCCATCCCTGTTCAGTTTGTTTGATCCCGCCACGTTGACGACGGTCCTGTGTGTTGCCATTGTGGGTGCAACATACCGCATTGAAGCTCAACCAACCGCCTGGTGTGGCTTTTCTTTTTGCAGGTAGGTAAGTAAGGATATCAAGCATCTGTACAGTATAACAGATTTGCTACACTAAATCAACGATATTGAACGTTTTCTATCTTGCCGTTTGTGAATACAGCGGTGGCACTTACGTTGCTACCAAATTGGATTGGCAAGTATCCTGAACCGCCATTGACTATTGTGACTGCACCAACTCCGGTACTGCCAAGAGTACATGTTGCTTCAGCTCCTGACCCATTGCCCAAAATCTGGATGTAAGGTGGCGCCACATAATTGTACCCAGGATTTTGCACTGTGATGCCCGTCACTGATCCATTGACCACAGTAACGTTACCGGATGCTCCATATCCAATTGAGTTGTTTAATCCCAATCTCAACAGCGGATGGAATCCCGCAACATTGATATAATCACTTATGGTTTCACAAAGATATTGTCTAGACTCAGTAACATCATACCAAACTGATTCATAGTTTTGTGCGGCTTGTACTTTGACTGTGCCAGTAAATCCCACTATGTCATATTTGACTGTGGTCAAACTTGCACCGTTTGTGGGCATGAAACTGGAAAAGAATTCTGTTTGTTGGATAGCATTGATAGGTTGTGGAGTAAGTGCCCAGTCTGGCCATTGTGTGGGTGCTGTGCCCATGAAGTTGATTTTGCCATACATGTCGGGTACAGTACATTCCGCAGAAGGTACGTGTTGCGGCAACACACTATCCACAATGTTGCAGTCTGCTCTTGCCTGGCTATTGGCATCTGTGTATACCGCTTGTACGTAGTTTCCTGCTGATCTTTGTATACTGTAACTGGCAGGCTGTGCTTGGAGATTGATAGTGTCTTCGTTGTCGAGCACTACTTTGACACGACCCAGGGCCGAACTTAGGATTTCCATGTCTTTGGTAATCAGCAACTCGTCTCCGGTTTGATTTACCACCCGGAAAACAAAGCTGGATCCTGCAATGTTCACCGGTTTCTGATCCTGGTTTATAAATTCAAAGAGTAGCACATTGTCTACTCCCTTGTTGATTGTTAGTTGTTTTGCGTACACTGGGTCATACCTCTGAGTAAAGTATCCGCCGCTGGTGTCTACTAGCAGTACACGGACGATTTGTTGATAAAGATAAGCGGTGGTGGAATACATCTTATATTTAGTTTGTCCAAAATTAGCAACCCATAAATAACCGCGATGGGAAACAATATCTTTGAAAAATTAACTGAAAAATATCCGTTTATAACGCTGTGCATGTACGCCAACGCAGAATATGTAGGTGTTGTACAAAACAGGGATGATATTGTGACCACCATTTATGACTTTGGTGTTGTGCAAACCCAGGAGCTCAAGATGGAGTTTTTAGAACTAGCGTCAACCTGGTGGTGGGAAAGCAATCGCTCAATCCCCATCAACATATTCCTGCGTCGAGACTGGGTGAAGTTCCGTCCCACCCTACGTACTTTTGTCAACAAAGATTTAGAAATCTTACATGGCCCTGCTTGCAGTTTGTTGGACATTGCCCGCAAAAAAGGCAAGCGCAAATCAATTACACTTGTGCGACGTCTTGACTAATCAAATTCATGTGCAACGCCACCAAGACACTGTAAGAAATTGAATGGGCCTTTTTGAATGTAAAGCCTCGACTACCATCTCCATCCCACACACTAGCAAACACTTCATCCCACGGTCGTGTTTGCAAATGTGCCTTGCCAGGACGTATAATGGATATAAAGGCTGCCATCCTGGGGATGCTATCTGGTCGCATTGCCTTTAGTAAATCTGTGTAGTTGCCTATATGTGCCAATTGACTAGCCCATTCACGATCAGTCCATAGTCGTTCCCACGGTGGTGTTTGATCTAGCATCTGTTGATAGTGTGCCGGATTCTGTATCAACTGATACACACTCATGTTCAAGAAGTCTAGTTTAAAGTATCCACGTTGTTCTGCTGTTTCGTAATCCAGGGCCGCACAATTATTAAATGGATCACGTGGTATGTTGGTTACATATACACCCGAGTTGTGCTTTCGCCCATTACTTTGTCGTGCAGGTGTGTGCTGAATTAGTTTCAGTATATCTTCTCTGTTGGCAAAGTCAATGTCAATATCTGCGCTCATGTTTCACTAGGTAGGGTATTAAAATACGTTCAGCAAATGCCCGATGTCCATCGGGTCCATAATGCCCAATTTCGGGCCGGTCTTGGCCATCCAATGGTTCGAATCCTTGTTGGTAGCACCAATTTACAAATCCAAATGTTTCAAAATCAAAAAAGTTGTTCACATCAAGATTTGATTTAAAAAAATCTAATAGATATTCGGACTCTAATTTTTCTGCTACTGGCGCCTGGAACACCAAAAATTGAATATCTAGTTTTTGCATCAATGATTGAAACATTAGTAGATCGCACAAAAGGTTAATCCGTTCTGCATAAGGACTATAGTAGTATGCACGACCTTGGCTGTATTTTTCAAAGAATTTTTGATCAGGTCCTGGCTGATTTCTTTTTAGTCCAATATCCTTGCCATCTAATAGCATTTCTCGCCAATTGTCCAAATGCGTAAACACATGAGTTTGAAAGTTAGATTCGGATGAAATATCTGGAATCCTATCATTGTTCCATAATTCAGCCCTGAGTTCAAAGGTCAGCCCAATCAGTGCAATTATTTTTTGATCTGGATTTAATTTTCTTTCATTTACAAGATCGTGAACTGAAGTTCTAATGATACGCCGATTACAAGTGCCTTGTATTGCGTTATTTATCACAAATCCAGTGAGATGTTTACCTACCACATGTGCATAAGTTTGATTCTTTAATGTTGGGTGATAGTTTTTGTCACTGTAACTATCACCATTACAATAAATTAACGGATGGCCTGTCATTCTTGCACCAATGCCATGATCATTTGTAATTGTTCTTGTGCTTTTTCTACTGCGTCTAGTGCATCACGCACAACAGGATCCAGTTCAGCACGACGTGCAATTTTTTGTTCTTGTTCACGTTTTGCTTTTGCCCACTCAATTGCACCAATATAGTCAGCATTTAATCCAACCATGGCGTTGGTACCCACTGGGACCCAGGCATAGCCGTCATATGTTTCCATTGCTTTAAGACTGCCATTATAACGAACCCGTCCAGAATCAGACGCGGTCATAGGAAAAGAAGGTCCAGAAGCATTGATTTCTACATGAATACCAGGTCCATTGTGCCAAATGTTTTTGATCATATTACCATCCTGCTTGCTTTAAAATTTCCTTAGCATACTCTTGATCCGCTGGGTAATCATGGAACTTTTTCTGCCAAGCGTCACTATCAATGTAGGGCCAAACTATTGCGACCTGTTGTGCCGACAACTCACTCAAGAACTTTTGTCCTGATTCTGAATTGTAAATCACCCAAGGACTTACACGTCCGGCTGTGACAGCGTAACACAATGCATGAGTGTTACCATACCGCAACCAATCATGCGCCGGGTTGCCAGTTTCTTCTGACCAACGCATGCTGTGTTCTATTGCGCGACTCAAGGCATCTGACACTGCTTCCACACGCAGGTACTCCACAAGGTATTCAGTGTATACTCGGTCACTGCACCAGTGATCAATCTTCTTTTGTGCTTTCAACAACCACGACATGAATCTTTCTGGTGCAATCACTCGGGTGTTCACACAGTAGTGTCCAAATTTAACAAATGCTCTGTAGTAAGAACTTTCACAAAAGTCATCATGTGTTTTGTTCCTGGCAGACCCTTGCATGGTTTCGTAGAACCGGATGTATGCTTGAAATCCCATGCGTACACCAGGTTCATCTTTGTTTAGTCTCCTGCGTTTGGGTTCACACATGTGAACTGCTATGCTGGTTTCTCTAGCAAAGGTCTTCTTGCAGTATTCGCACGTGAATGTCATTTCTTGTCATTGCCTGCTAGACGATTGTATTCGTCAATTTCTTTTTGGGTGGTTATTTCACACATGACATCTATTTCATCATCTTTGTAGTGTGGATAGATAGCCATTAATGCTTTGCGTTTGGCGCTGAGTCCTGCTTCTTTCTTCTTGGGAGCAATCCAAACGTGTCTAGGTGTGCCCATATCAGGGCTTACACTTGTGGCCATGAGCCATTGCAGTTTAGGATGTTTGCTCACGCTAAAAAAATGTTTGTTGAGTCGTTCATTGGTGGCTATCACATAGTACTCTTGCAAGTCCTGTGGCCCTTCTACGGCTGATCCCCAGCGTATCATGAGATAGTTTGAAAACTTTTTCCGCTCTTCGGGTGTGAGTTCGTCGTAGAAGTTTCTGTTCTTGCGATCGAACTGGCGCATTTCGTTGGCAATGTTTAGTTTATCACTCATTTGATTGCAAGTCCAATGACTCTGTGTAGATGTTGTGTTTGATTGGTAGATTATCATACCAATGTTCTTTTCTATAGTTGTCCAGCACCAATTGTTGTGCAAGGAACTGATACCAATGTGTAGTTAAAACTGGTTCACGTAATACTGTCAATGCCTGTTGTATATTATACTTGTCTTTAAACTTGCTTTGTTCAAGAACGGCAATCAACTCTGGACGATATTGAGAAGGAATACATCCAATACCAATTACACTATTTGCGTAGGCCAAGACTGGATTAAAGTCAGCTGGATCCATCCAATCAAAATAGTCAAACAAATCTTTGATCCACCATATGTTGATAGCACTTATCACCGGGCAAACTCTCAGTGAGACATTTGTCAATTCCTGTGCCCAGGCCAGGTTAGCTTCCACTGTGGCCCAGTCGGTGCCGCTGCGCACAATCTCTGCATACTTGCCCACAGCATCTATACTGGCCTGTAGGCTAACATTGCTGAAGTGTTTCCAAAGATCTGCAACTTGTTGATCTTTGTAGCCAGTCACACTCATATTACTGCTATATATCAAGCTGGGGTTGATGTTTTGTGCAATTAACATTTTTAACACATCGTAGTGTTGCGGATTCATTAGTGGTTCGCCGCCAGCAAAGTACACTTCCTTGCACTGACTCAAATCAATTTCGGCCAATGTGCCCGGATCGTAATCGTTTATAATTAATCTTTTGGATTCCGAACTCCAACTTGTGCTAAACATCGGACCGCAACTGCGACATTTCAAATTGCACAAGTTGTTGTTTCTAAAATCTAAAAACTGTATAACGTTGTTTTTATAATCAGTTTCGTAAGTCTCAAACATTCTGCGCCAACTGTTTTCAATGTTGTTGCTAGTCGGGCAAGCACTCAAACATTCGTCGGGCACTTGTCCTGCCAAGAATGCACCGCCCACCTTGTTGACCATTTCTTGCTGGGAATCAAAGTAGTTGCCAGACCATTGACAACAAGGAGCGAATTTGCCCCCGGGCATGTAACTTGTTGACACCCAGGGTGCCTTACAATAGACTTTACTCATTGGTCTTGGTCAGTTTGTAAATCATTATAGCACGATCCAGTGCATCTTGTAAAGCAGGATTGGTTGGTGCGGCACGCCGAATTTCTCCCCACATCTTGTTTTCTTGAATATGCACATGCAAAGGTCTGCCATCTGCGGTTCTTGAATCGTGATCTATCCGGTGTCCAGATACAGGATCGTATTCATACCCCACTTCGACTCTGGTACTGGGGTCGGCACCCGACTCGCGAGCATATATCATTCCATTTGCACGTTCATAGATGTAAGTGGCATCAGGTTTAAGATTGCCCATATGTGTATCCATATTGTACATGCGCCCAACGCAAGAATCGCTCCAGGCCTTCTCGATCGTCCGGATAACTTTCCAAGTATACTCGGGACAAGCGATTAATTATTTCAAATATTTCAGGTTCGGTATAGGGCATATTACCAGGCCTTGGTGTAGTCAACAATCTCACAGTTGCGACTGACGTCTTTCACAAAGTAAACACAATCGGGCTCTGCATCATCGTTCAAGGGCACAGCCAGCATTTGGCCGTTCTTGAGTTTGGGTGCATACCAGTTTACTTCGTGATACACATCTAGTATTTCAATGTCCGGAAAGCTGGGTCTGTAACTTGACAAGGGATTGAATTGAAACACCCGGAACCCACGATCGTTAATGCTGGTTAACGGTAGAACTTCAAGGTCACCGATATCAGGCTCGCCAATGAGTATTTGCCAATCCATGGGCATCTTGATTGTTGCTTTGCCTATCCGTAGCACCAAGGCAGGTGCATTGAAGCTCTCCAAAAAGATAAGTGGGATAAAATGATAGTCTGGTTCTGCTGGATTAGAGTTATCTAATATAGCAAAACGCATGTCATCCACTTCTTCGGGCAAGTGGTTTAAATCGTAATAGGTATTGTCTAATGTAAGGATTCGCATGTTGTTATAATACAGTATTTGTGATAGAAAGTCAAGCGATTTTCATCCATTCTAACTTCTCCTGTGTGAAGTTGTATTTGGCTTCCTTGTAAAAAGTTTTGCGTTTGGTCAAGTGACGTTTGGCAAACTTGCAGGTCGAAGTTATGTCCCAGATCTGCACATGATCTTTGTCTTCGGCTTTTCTTATGCCCCGTCCAATACTTTGGATAACGCGGACAAAACTTTTCCCGGGTTCAATAAGAACCAAATTAAAAATCCTAGGGATATTAATACCCACAGAGGCAACACCATAGGTAGCCACAATAATCTTATCAGTGCTGTCGGCAATTTCATCATATTCGTCTTGTCTTGCTTTTGCTTTGGTGGCACCAGACACAAA
>Ga0209086_10002356_pt1 | contig 14777 bp, 14 predicted proteins | sample M_130207_XF_Meta_FD_187312 | JGI IMG/M metagenome (GOLD analysis project Ga0209086, IMG submission 187312) | Freshwater microbial communities from Lake Montjoie, Canada to study carbon cycling - M_130207_XF_MetaG (SPAdes) (version 2) | ecosystem: Environmental > Aquatic > Freshwater > Lake... | reverse complement strand
TATTACTATTATTCTTATTAATTGTTATCATACTTATATAACGTACAAATATATCAATTTGTTATTTAAAAAAAAAGCCCAAGCTTACGGGCCTGAGCTTAACTTTAAAAAGTTACTTATTAAGCTATTAAGTTAGCAATTAAAGCACTTGTTACTTTGTAAATTGGAGCTATCTCCTTACCTTTAAAAGAAAGTTTTTGTCCGTTAAAATCAGTAATTGCAGTTCCACTTTCAGTTCCCCAAGTTAATAGATCCATTCCTTGATCTTTACCAAATAACCAATAATCACCGTTAACATCTTGAACCATCATAGTCAAAATATTTTGAGCAACTAAGTGAATTTCTTGAATAACTGTAGTAGTTAATTTTTTAATAGTGAAATCAATTTGTGGTTCGTATGAAATAGTTCCTGAAGCTGGTGTATAAGTACCAGGATTTGTAAACATTCCCATCTCCTTATCTAAAGAATATACTCGATACTTCTTGCCTGTAGCTAAAGTATAAGCTGTAACCACTCCAGCAGCTGCTGTAAATGTTGAACCAGTTCCTGAGTTGTTTTCAAATTCAGTAATGTAAACATTCTTTATTCCTCCAGCTCCACCTTTACAACCTAGAAAGGTATAACCGCTTGTTAATACGCATGCCATATTTTTATAATTTTAATTTGTTTATAATAAGGAGGGTTGCCCCTCCATTAATTTTTATCCTACGTAAAGAACATTCATTGCTTGATTCACAACGTGTGCGAAGATTGTCATGATGTTTTTTACAAACATATCTTCACGATTGAAAGCAATTTTGTTAACTTCAAATTTATTGATATCAGATACTAAATCAGTACACCAGTAAATATAATCTGGTCTTGCAGCTACAACAACGTTCTCAGCTAAAGGCACAAATTGAATTTGAATTCCATTGTAGAAATAAGCTTCAGTTGGTTGACCTAAATTAGTTACAGCGAATAAATCACGGTAAGTAGCAGATACGTTATAAATATTAATTAATTGTTTGTGAGAAAAAGGAGCATAAATAAATGGCTTAACTGCACCATTAATAACTCTAGCAGGTATTGCTGCATAAATTTTAGCGTATTCAGTTTGGATATTAGTACTAGATATAGTCGTTCCTAAAACTTTAATACGAGTTCCTAAAGCACCACCATTATAAATCATTCTAGTTGCAACACCATCAAGTAATGAAGCTGAACCTGAAGCAACTAATGCTTGTTCAACTGAACTAACTTGATTCTGAGCAGTACCTGGAGTTAAAGCTGCAACTGCAGTACGTGTAGCACTTGTTGCACCATTCCAAAACTTAGATTGTAAATCTTCAGCAATTAAATTACCATAAGACTTTAATACTACTGAACCAAATTCACTTGATTCAATTTCCCATGCACCTGGCTTCATAGTTCTGTTAAAACGTGAAGAACGTAAAGCATTAGGATCAAATTCTTGGTAGTACATTATTTTAGTTGGAGTAATCAAAGTATCAACTAATCCAAAAGTTCCTGATGAAGTTGGAGCACCACTTGCAAAAGCTTGAGCTGTTACGGTGTTATCATTCTCAGTAAAGATTGTGTCTGATTTTATATCAGTTGCTAAAGTTACTAAATTCTTATTTACAGTATCATTTGCAAATAAAATCTCTTCGATAATCGGCTCAACCGCTTTACCTCTGATGTCTACTATTGTTGCTGAAATTGCCATTTTATATTTTGTTTTAAATTATTAATTAATTATTTTGTTAGTCTAAATTTTTCTAAAGAACTTAATTCTTCCCAATTTTTAGAAACCTTAGTTTCATTTTGAATTGGTGTGTTTAAAATCTCGTTTACTACTTTGTTAAGCAATACCACTTGTTTTTTCAAACTAGATATTTGACTTTCTAAAGATACTTGCATATTACTCATTTGAGTTTTCATATCGGGCATCTTTAATTCTGGAGCAACTACTTCAGGTAACTCAGGAGCTTCTTCTGCTTTACTAGCAATCTCAGCTACTACTCCACTTGCAATAGTTACGATGTTGCCATCTTCCATTGTGTATTCCCCATCCATTACTGGACTAGGTGTTCCACTTGTAATATCCATGATTGCAGTTCCGATAACTAATTCGCCATCATAAGCAAATACTAAACCATCAACTGTTTTAGCTTCCTTCATTTTAACTTCAGGTGTTTGCTCGGTACTTGGTTTCTTTTCGTCAGTTGGCATTGTAGATGGTGCAGCAACTGGATTAAGACCTTCTAAGGCCACACGTTCATCAACACTAAGTTTAGTTATGATAAAGTCTTTAATTTTTGAGATAACATTTGTTTCCATGCTTATATAACGTTTAAAGTTTTTAAATTGTTTATTATTTTTATTATTTGTTCGTCTGACATAGTTACTTTTTTTACTTCAGCAGTTTTAAATAACCCATCAATCGAAACGCCATTAACCTCACCCGATTTAATTTTTGTCCATACATCATCTGATTCAACCTTGCCCGTAAGAAACCAAGTTCCTTCTGGCAATCCTTCGAAGCCTTTAGCTGTTGCAAATCTTTCATTGTTTAATAATACTGATTCAAAGAATGTAACCCCATCTATTAATTTACTTGAATGCTCAATATCTACAGCACTGCTTAAATTATCTTTAACCCATTTTTGTTCTACTAATTCAATCGTTTCTTTATCAAACATCAAGTTAAATTCCTCACCCGCTATATTCCGATAAATTAATTGATTTGGTATAAGTACCGGTGTAAATATAATTCTTTTGTCTTCGTTTTGAATTGCTAATTTGATTTCAGATTGTTTGTTAAACTTAATCCAATTTATTTGAATTGCTGGATCGCTAACTAAACTAACTGTCTTTAATCCCATCTCGGAATCTTCGACATCTATTATTGCTTTCTTAATTGGTAATTCCATAATGTAATAACGTTTAAATTTATCCGTATGTTGATTCCGATACTAATTTGTTTACTCTATTTGTTGTACTTCGGTTTTCAGTTTCTACAACATAGGCTTTAACTGGAGCAAAGTTATTATTTTGATTTCCACTAAAGGTAGTTGATTGTCCTTGACCTGGTCCATATATTGCGGGAGCTTGACTTGTTGTTGATGGAATACTTACAGCCGATTCAGGACTTGCACCGCCACCGCCACCAGCTCCACCTTCAAATTGTGCCGCTCCTATCTTTGCTAAGTTAGCTGCTGTTGAAATTGCTGAAGCTGCTAATAAGATACCAGTTGAAATACCAAAGTCTGCTTTTGGAGTTGTTGCTATAATATTAGATATTGCCATATACCCATCCATTCCAACCTTTGCTAAGTTAAATGCTTTTTGAACGTTGAATTGTTTACGAGCTAAATCTTCTTCTTCTTTACTACCTTTTTTTACTTTTGCAGATTTGATAGTAAAATATATATCTGATAATCCCTGAGCTGCTTGTAATCCGTTTTTAACATTCTCAAAACCTTGTTTTATTTCATCTTGTTTTATTTTTTTAGTTTCGGCTGCTATTCTTTTTTCAAGTGCTATTTTATCTTTTCCATTTTTATTATCTAAGTCAGTTTTATCAATTCCTAAAAGTTTTGCGTTTGCAATATTTATTTGATAAACCTGTTCAAGATGCTCCTGTTCTTTTTGTAGTTTAAGTAAATCGTTATTTTCTATTTTTTCTAATTCTAATTGATAACCACTTTCTAAGTTTGATAATTTAGTTTGTAATTCTTTATCTTCTTTTATTTTTTTAAATTTATTGCTTATTTCTAACTTATCTTTTTCAAAATTATCATTTAAAGCTTTTAATAATTCAGCATTTGCTCCTTTATTATATAAGTCTTTTTGGTCCGCTAAGAATTTGTTTTTTAATATTGCTTGTTCTTTTTCTTGTTCGTCTGCTATTAATTGAGTTTGTAATTCTTTTAATTTACCTTGTAATTCAACTTGATAGTCTACTTGTTTATCTACAGCTTCTTTTGAATTTTGTACTTTATCTTCATTTGTTTTTTTATTATCTTCTACTGATTTTTTATCTATAGCATTAATTGATAATTGTAATCCAGCTCTATCATTTTTTAATTTAGCATTTACAGCCTTTGCTGCTTCTATTGCCTTATCACCTTCAGATGCTACTTCTTCAGGATTAAATACCATTTTTGCTAAACCTCCTGTAAAACCTTTTGCTAATCCAAAATCTTTACCAAATGCTTTACCAGCTAAATCTATACCTTGTAATAAAAGAGTTATTGGTCCAGATACTACAGCTATTAAACCTTGTAGAATATCTTTATTTCTTTTTGACGCTTCAACTTGTGCAATTTTAGTTTGTTCTGCTTGTGCTATTGCTAAATCCGATGCTATAATTGCTTCATCAGTTTGCTTCATTTTTAATTGCAATATTTCTTTTTCAGTTTTGCCTTGTAATTTTAATATATTTTCTTGGCCACTTATTGCATTTAATTTATCTTGTTGAGTTTTTAAATTTTCATTTGCTAAATCATTTTGCTTTTTTAATTCAGGTGTCAAACCATCGACTACTCCTTTAATGTCATCCCAATAAGCATATATAGTTCCTAATGCAACAAGGAAAACACCAATGCCAGTTGCAATAAGAGCTCCTTTAATTGTTTTTAAACTTTCTAATGCTGATTTACCCATTGACTTGAATCCTTCAGTCATAGATATTATACCAGTCTTTACTTTGTCAAAATCTAAATTCATCAAACCCTCACGAATTTGACTAAATCCACCTTTTAACATTTCAAAGCCAGTACCCTTTAATGTTTTACTAGAATCGTTTAAATCATCAACTTTATCTTTTAATGCCGATACTTTTTTTGCCGCTTCAGTTGCTTCAACTGAAGTAGAACCAAACTTTTCAGACATTGCTACATGTTCATCCTTGGCCGCCTTAATTGCTGTTTTTAAATCTTTAAAAGAACTGATTGATTTTTCTACTCCTCCAACAGTTACGTTAAATCCTATTTCCTCTTTTGCCATAATTATATTATAAATACGTTAGTTGCGTTTGATTTAATTGTTATTATTGAATATTGCCCTGTTATTATTGTTTGTGGTAAAGCCACCCCGTTTAATGTTTCCGATGCCACCCCGTATAACTTTACTGTATTTGCACTTGAATCAGTTCTAAAGAATGTAAACTCGTAATCAATAAATAAAGTCGGGTCGATAGTTATCTTTACATTGCCAGCTGTAGCACTTACATAAAAGAAAGTACAACTTCCATCAATGGTATAATCGGCTGTTATGGTTATTGACTTCTTTACTACTTGACTTGTATTAATTTTTGCTAAATAACTTCCACTTGAATTATCTATTGTAATGGCATCCGATAAGTTAATACCTCCACTTGTTATTGTGCTATTGGCTGTTAAATTAACGCCTGTAAAATTACTTACTGATGATTCTACTACTACATTATTTGAGTTAGTTAGCGTAACGCTATTTGCCCCTGAAGCTACAAAGTTATTATCACCCCCTACTATATTACTATTATAACCGAAATTAATATTACTTCCATTTGCAGAACTTAAATTTTGCATTTGTGATAAAACCATACCATCACCGCCCGCATTACCTCCACTAAAATCAATATCGTTATCAGGAATAAATACAGCATAATCAGTTAACTTTAATAACTCAACCATTGTGGATTGTGGCTTCATAAAGTTGTAATCCTTAATGGCATTTACTATATAATACCCATCGTCCCAAACTACATTTCTAAAATCAAAGTTTTTAATATCGTAAGCACTTAAATTATAATATCGCCTTTCAATCTTAGAGTTTTTATCCGTTAATTGATTTATCATTCGAGAATAAAACCTATTATACAAATTGTTATCGGTATAAGTTGCTTGAGGATAAGTATAATAAACTTCGTGCGGTGTGTCCCAATTTAAAGTAATTGTAGGATTATAAGGATTATCACAATCCCCAGCAAATGGATAGGTAGTATAAGTTGTTGATGTATTACCGTTTGTGTACCATAACTTCCAACTGCCATAATTCATAGCAATTAAACCACCATAATAAAGAGATCTTATATTTGATTGTATTGGACTAATTGCACCTGATTCTACTTTATAAATAGTTGGTATCACTAAGCCATTTACATAGTTACCTTTTAAAGGAGTTCCCGAATAAATTACACTTACATCTTTTGTTTGATTAATAAAATCATTATCGACATACTCTATATGTTTACCGAAAGTTTCTTTATAATCATTTTGATACTTATCATTTAAGTAATCTGAATCTTCTTTATACTCTAATTCATATCGTAAAAAATCAAGTTCACCTATTGGCAACACTTCACGCTTCATTGAGTAATCTCTTTTATCAGACCAGTCTATTGAGCCACTATAAAAATTCTCCCTATCTTCAATAAAGTAATTATATTCATTTGTTTTGTCCTGGACCATATAAAGATTATGCAATTTAAACTCCGACATTAACCAGTCTATTTGTTTAATATTAATCGGTAATACTTTGTTTAAATCTACTAAATCATCTTCATCAATATTTGTATTTACATAATTACCTGAGAAAAATGTTTTTGCACTTTTAACCTTTGCTGTTACTTGAGCTGAACTTGCTGCAATAGGATTATATAAAGGACCAACATCAAAAAAAGCAAATTCTAAATTCCATCCAATATCAACCTTAACATCTAAACCGCCATATAAAGCAAATGCTGGCAGTGATATTTTTCTTTCTATATTTCCGATACTTAAAGGATAAAAAGCATTAGGATCAAAAGCAACAAATGGATTAAATACAAATTCTTCATAAGCAACAACAACGTTATTAACTTTTATAGTATAAAATATTTTTCTATTATTACCTAAAAAAGATACATAAGTTGGCGAACCCGCACCCGTATATATTAAATCTAAATCTAAATTGATAACCGCTTCAATATTATAATTTACATATTTAAAAGCTGCATAAGTATTTGTGAATTTACCAGTTGCCGAACTATACTTACCCGCAGCATTGTTATAAGGCGAAGATGTGGCATTAAATAAAATAGTATTTGTTGTTGGTGTAAATTGATTCCACCCACCTGAACTTGGAACGTAAGCTGCATTATTAGGTCCAACATTAAAATTACTTGACCTCCCAACATAGAATTGATTGTCTATTAATTGTTGAGCCGTTTTTTCAAACTTATCGCCACTTGTTGGAATGATTTGACTTTTGTAAAATGTTGAATTAAAAAATGTAGATGTATAAGAATAACCAGCATCCGCAAATATTTTATCTAAAATAGTTTTCTTATATAATGCTGGTCTAAAGTATTTAATCTCAAAATCCCTTTCAGCAACTGGTAACGTATTACCCGAACTTGGCATTACTTGATTACCAAAATCTATAAGAGGATAAACATAACCATTACCCAAAGCAAATGCAACAGGCGAACCAGCTACTTGTATTGATGTGGCCCAACTATTAGTTACGTTGTTAAAAGTTAGATTGTGATTATAAGTGCTAAAATTTAAACAGTTAGTAAACGAGGTATCATCGGGATTCGATAACAACTTATCTGCTATCTTTGTAAATACATTTCCGATAGTTCCTTTACAGCTACATTCATAAACAACCTCACCGCTTGAATCATCAACGTTAATTTTGATTAGTTGTAAATCACCTTTAAACTGAAGTACCGAATTAACATAATAATATATATCGCATTTCTTATTAGGATTAAAATAATTTAAACTAATGTTTGACTTCCATATTAACTCAAAGAATTTATTAATGTCTTTAGTTCCGGGGAATGTTATTGTTTTTGAAAAACTTGCATTCTTTTTATCAGGGTTTCTTATGTCCGATATTAAAAAGTTAAAGCTAATAGGAATCTCATCAATATAACTTACATCGTATTCAATCGGAGTTGCATCTTGTGTATATAATAAAATCTTTATATCGTTCATCCTTTTTGGCGTTGGTTGTTGTGAGTAAATAATAAATCAAAAGTTAAGTTTTTAAGCTTATCGTTATTCTTAGATACATAACTTCCATTAGTTACTTTTACTGAAGCATAACCCTGAGCAGTTCCCAAATCTAATTTAACATCAGGAGAACTAAACAAATCTTTATACTTTAATAATTCTGCCTTAGTAACCCAGTCACTATTTAACCTTAATCCATTTTGTACGTTTACAATAGTTGGTTGCTCAACAGCTACCGAATAATCCAAAGTCATTACATTAGACACATTAGTCCAAGGTGAACGTTTAAAAGTTGTACTCGTTTTAGTAGAATTTAGTTCAGCTACCTTACTACAATGCAAAGTTTCATAAGCTCCTGTAGTCGATAAATAATGTAGTGTATAAACATCAAATCTTGGACTGCATTTTATTGTATATCTTTTAATTTTGAATGGTGCAGTTTCTGAATTTATTTCAGCCATTATATCGTAATATTCAACACCCGTTAAATACGTTGCATTAATCCCATCTATGCCCTTTTTACCGACATCAATACAAACCATATTATTTCGATAATAACCTACGCTTGGAGAAGTTAAAGCATTATAACTATTTGTAATCGTATAAGTATTTAAAACAGATCCCGCAGCATTATAAGTTCTTAAATAAATTTTAGGTAAATCAGTTTGTCCTTCTAAAACCATCCAATATAAAAAATTACTTCTATTATTAAATGTATAGTCATCTGCTAAATCCGATAACAAAACAGGATAATTAAGATTAGGAGTTGTACTTAAATCCCAAGTATAATTTTTACTATTGTATTGAGAAAACGTAAGCATTTCTAAACTACCATTCCAAACAATGTAATCAATATCAGTTCCCGAAGTTATTGTGCCTGGTAATGGCGAACCATATATCTCACCGATGTTTACTCGTATCTTACGAATACTTGTATTTTGTTGGAACCCATAAACATTAACAGGAATGTAATTAGTCATTAATAATTCACTAAACTTCGAAGCATCGAATTGAAGCTTGCCACTTGGATTAGGTAAAAACTTTTCAGTTACACTATAACCACTTAATAAGTCCGTTACTACAATGTAATATTTAAAGTTAGCTGAAGCTGTTTGTGAACTCGAAGCCACGAACCATTGATTATTATAACAAGGTACATACCCGTAATATAATGCATCCGTTGGTTTACTAAGTATTGTTATCGCCATATCTATTTGTCTTTATTATTATTTTTATATTCATTACTATCGTATCCCACTTTCACCATATGTTTTTATTTCTAAATTTGTTTTTAAAATTATTTCTACATCTTTTTTTAATGCTGTTCTTATATCAACTATTAATTTCTCTTGTCTTCCATCTTCCATTACTTCGTTAAAAAAATAATTCCCTTCATATCCTTTGTTTTGTAATTTTCTACGTACTAAAAAGTCCATTGCTTTTAAAGCTTCAGCAAAAGTTAATTTCTGCAATACCTTTGTTTCACGATTAGTTTTATTTCTTCTATTTTGATTTTCAATTCTATCTTCTAAATTACTCTTTATAAAACTAGATATTATATTACGTTTCTTAATCCATTTATCAATCTTTGCTTCTTTAAGAACTCCAGCTGGTTTACGACCTGTATCAACAGCTTCCCAATAATCATTTAATAAAACGTTTAGTTTAATTCCATCAGATGAATCTACTATCCTATATTTAATTGAAGCACCTAAAGCACTATCACCAGGATTAGTAGAACCGCTATTATATTTACTTTGATACCTTGCTGCTCTTGCTTGTAGTTTATCCGATAAGCTTTTACGCAAATCTTCAACAACCTTAGTTCCGAAAGCTTCTAATATTTTTTCAACTTCATTCATTTATTGATTGTGCAAATTGTTCACTCTCCGCTTTATGTTTCATGTATTGTATTCGATTTAAAAACCTAGCAATCGACCACTCCATTAATTCATCTTCTTTAAAAGGATCGCCACCTGTTATCGAATCAATTATAAAGTACCAACCATATTCTCGCCTGAAGCTTTTAACTCCTTGTTCACTACTTCCATGTGTATCGCTATCTCCTTCTGCACCTCCTCCAAAGAGTTCAACAAATCCGCTTTCAATTTTTCGGACCTGTTCGAGTAAAAAAAAAGTGTCCCATAGACATCACCCACCTTTCCATAATTATAAATAACATCTGCTATTATATCAACGTTATCGGAGTTAAATTTATACTTACTGAATACAGGACATTTAACATATATCAAAGCTAATATTTTATGCAAGTTATTAATTACATCGGTTTCATATTGCTTCAGAGCTGTGTATTGATTTGTCTTAAAATCCTTTTCATCCTTACAAGCTTTATACCTGGTACCATCGTGCCAAAACGTTTTCTTTAACCTTGTGTTGGGTTTTGAATTAATAAGTAGTAATACTTTACTCTTTACTTTTTCAAGTTCGTTAAAACTCATATTCTCGTATTCCGATACCGAAATGTCAGTAAAGCTCGAAGCTATCTGAATTATCTTATCAATGTTTTCTAAACTAGAAGTTCTTATATTTTCGTATTCGATAAACTCCTTTATTGTTAAATTGTTTACATTTGTTGGAATCATATATATATAACGTTTAAAATTTTACTTTTGTTATCCGAACCATTGGTTAGGATTTATATTCATTATTCAAACAGTTGGTTTTAATTTGTAGCCATCTATTCAAAGTCCATCCAGTCCGATAACGAACTTAACTTATTCATTGCCAAATATCTAATAGCATCAATAGCGTGGTTATTGTCATCAACTGGGTTCTGCATTTTATTACCATCCCTATCAACATCCCAGCAATAGTTTCTTAACTCCTTAATTAAGTTTGTGCTATTCTCAGTTACCTTAAAGTGTATCTCCTGTAATAAAGATATTGAAGCACGAATACTATCAGGTCCTTTCTTAGCTGGACTTACTGAAAATCCCCTTCGCCTTAAATCTTCTATTGACTTAGGTTCTGCACTATCAGCTATTATATCTGAATACTCAGAAACTCCGAGTTTAATTAGTTTGTCTATAATATCTGAGTTAGTTAGTTTGGTTTGATATATCAATTCATCGAAATAATATTGTTGCCCTGACTTATAACAAGCTACTAAAGCTGTAGGGTCATTTGAATATCCCCAGTCTAAAGAATAAGCAATCAATTCAGCATCCTTAGGAATGGAAGGAGCAATGGACCAATTCTCAAAGACCGTTCCCTGAAGCGTACCGACTTGACCAAGACCATAAACACGAAACCAATTTTCCCAGTACTTACTTGTTTTAGCTTTCTCTTTTGCTTTCTCAATTTCACGAACTATTGATTTGTCTAATGCTTCATTATCTAAGTAGGTAAGTATAACCATTTCGGAATCAACATCATTAATTAATTCTTTATCCACCCAAAATTCAGAAACAGGATTGTAATCTAAATAAATAAACTTACGAGTTCGAATGGCTAATTGATAGTAGGCCTCCCAGGTTATGTTATTACACTCGTTTACAAATAATACATCACGCCTTGCACCCCTTAATTTACTTTCACTATCCGCACTAAAAAATTCAATATAAGAACCATTTTGAAACGTATAAATTAAACTTGACTTGTTAAAACTTGCATCATTATACAAACCGACTAAGTCCATTATTTTTAAAAAGTCCCTTAATGCCCCACGTTTTAAATGTGGAATGGTTTCAGCAACTATACTTATTTCGCTATTAGGTTCGTTATAAGCGTGAGTAATTAGAAAGGGTATAATACTAAATGTCTTGGAAGCTGAAGTACCCCCACGAACAATTCTAACCCTTTTTTTGAGTTTAAATATCTTCCGCTGAGCTGTCGTCTTTATCAACATTCAAATCTATTCCAGGGAATATAGGATATTCAGTTATTGTTTGATTTACTGTTTGAGTAGGTACTCCATGAACTCTACTTATTAAAGTTTCTAAAGAATATAAACTGCCTTTGCTTAATGATTTGTTTAAAGCATTAGCAACTGTACGTTCTAAGATAGTGCAATTTTCATCTTTAAATATTTCGCTTAGTTCCGATAAAGTCATACCCATCATATTTTGAACAGTTTGATTTATATCTTGTTTGCTATAACCGATGTCTTTTAATTGACAAACAAACTTACGAGGCCTCCCGTTTGGGTTACCGCTTTGACCTTTTTGCCAACTAAATTGTAATATATCTTCTTTACTCATTTTATTTATTTTAATTCAAAACTTGCTGTTATTCTTTGTTTGCTATTATTATTCGAATCATTATTTCCGTGTAATATTCCTGTTTTTGCTACCATTCTACCTAAATGTTTACACACCCATTTATCAGAATATTTTAAAGCATTTATTAAACTTGGTGCTGAAGTTACAATTGTGTATCTCCATTTGTCTTTTTTATAAACTTCTCCCACTTCATTTAATAATTTTATTCCAATTCCTGCTCCTTGATAATCAGGTAAAATAACTAATCGGTGAACTTTCTTAATTGTTTTTGCTATTGGATGTGGTAAATGTAATACACTTATAAACCCAGCTATTTCATTGTTTACTATTGCTATAAATACATTTGCAGCGTTATTATGTGTATGACTTAAATAGTGATGTTTAGCAAACATTTTCCATATTGTCTTATCTGCTGTGTTGAATATCTCAAATTTAATTTCTGGTCTATTTTTTTTTTGCCCTTCAAAACTTTGAAAGGTCATTGTGTCCGTATTAAATACCCAATCAGGAAGTAACCAATCTTGTACGTCAAAATGACAAGTAACTGCTATAAATTTTTTATCCGTTTTTCTAATGGCTTTCTGCATAGCAAAAGAACCTATTTGAGCAACATTTCTATCTACTACACTTGTAAATTCATCAAATACAAAAAACTTTTGTTCTTCTAATATTGCTCTTGCTAAATCAACTCGCATCTTTTGTCCGTTACTTAATACAGAGTAAGGTTTTAACCAACTTGGCGGACTTGAAAAACCAACTGAATTAAATGCAGAAGTAATTTGTTCAACCGAACAATGTTTTGGCATATCATCTAATACAGTTTCAGCTTCATAATTATAAGAAGTTATATAAGCATTTTCAAATAATTGTTTTGCTATTGTAGTTTTACCAGTTCCACTTTTACCAACTATTAAACCTATTTGCCATTCATTAGAAATATTAATATCACCTTTAAAATGCTCAATAATATTTTCAGATTGTAAATCAAATTTACCAATTACTGAAGCAACTCTAAATGTTTTAGTTGGCTTAACTTGTTTTATAATGTCAAAAGTCGGCATTCGTATCCTTGTTCAATTAATTTATTATAAACATTTTCTTGATGCTCTTCATCTTTACAAGTTATTTCAATTCTATATAAATTTTCTATTTCACTTGATAAATCTTTTAATTCATTTTCTGCATCTTTAAATATTGGAATATCTAATCCCCATTCAGTAAGTTTGATTTCATCCCATTCATTTGCTAATAAATTCCAGTCCCATTCGCCACCGCTTACATTATCTTTAATCAAAAATTCACGTTGTTTTTCTGCTGATAAGCCACTCAATTTAATTATTGATACTTCTTTATGTTTTAATTCTTTGCATGCTTTAAATCGCATATTACCTCCTAAGATAATCATGTCTTCATTTACTACTATTGGACGTATTTTTAACATCTCAGGAAAGTCAATTATTGATTGAACTAACTTTTTAAACTTGTCATCTTTAATTAAACGTGGGTTGTTTGGGTTTAACTTTATGTCCGATAACTTTACATTTTCTATTTTCATCCTTGTCCTTTATAAGTTTTAGTTTTCCTATCTCGTTTACAAATTGATTTCTTTGCCTTACCGACCTTTCGTTTACCGAATGTTTTTTTAATAGTTATTTCATTCTTTGCCATTTAGTTTAGTATAATATAGAATGTTCCGATAAGACTACTTGTATAACAGTCAAACGTTGGAGATAAAGTTGTGTAAGTAATATAGTTATATTTCATTTTTTTTCTTTTTAACTTCTTCTTTAGTTTGGCTTATGGCCCATCTAAGCATATCTAGTAAACATTCCTTGCAGTTTGATAGTCCGATAGCTTGTTGTGGGAATTCTTCGTTGTAAACTTCAATTACTGGCTGTAAAACATCCATTGAGTTTTGAAGATGCTCGTTGTTAGCTACCCACATTCTGAATAGTTCAACGTTTTCTTTAATGTGATTTAAGTTTTGTGTTTTCATTTTAATTGGTTTTTAAGTTTAACTCTTGCATTCTCGTAAGCTTTCTTTAAGCTGCTACGATTTATTTTAGTTCGTTGCTCCATTCTATATAATGGTTCTATCTGAGCCATTACAAATACTTCAATATCGTGATCCTGGTTAAGTAACCCATCAAATATACAATTTTTTATTCTTTCGATATTAATTTCATCTATTGGTAATAGTTCAATTGGTTCCTCAGCAAAGTCCCTTATTTCGTAATTAGACATTTCGTGAAGGCTTGATGTATTCCCATCAATATGCTGGAGTGTTCGTGTTCGGTTTCTGAATAAGTCTCTTAATCTATATAGTCCGAGAATATAAAGTTTACCATCTTTATTATATTTATCTATACATTCAGGTTTTTCAGCTAATAATTTAAAGTAAAGTTCGTGTAACATATCTTCTGCCAAGTACCGGCCATTGTAATACTTTTTACATATTCTTTTGTAGTAAGAATAATAGTCCGCGAAGTGTTTATCGATTGTTGTTTTGATTGACAAATGTAATATAACTAATTTTATTTTGCAAGTATCAATTTTATTTTGTAA